>Ga0209512_1000209_pt1 | contig 118459 bp, 112 predicted proteins | sample frozenSSSSmetaG_FD_184142 | JGI IMG/M metagenome (GOLD analysis project Ga0209512, IMG submission 184142) | Glacier valley bacterial and archeal communities from Borup Fiord, Nunavut, Canada, to study Microbial Dark Matter (Phase II) -... | ecosystem: Environmental > Aquatic > Freshwater > Ice...
GTCCAACTTGACATGTTTAGTAACAAAGAGGGAGGTATCATTACACTTTCAGGCTAAAACCCACTCTAAAGGACTCAAACAAACAAAAAATTAGAAATCTTTGTTTTATACGGACGCCAGTAATTAAAAATCTTCAATTCCGGCACTAACAATTTTCAAAGTAAAAGATCTTCGGATTCTTGTAAGGGTATATGAGAACTGTTCATCTCTCACAAAGGAAACTCCATTTCGTTTTCTGAAAACTGACATAAACCACCCAGCAATTCACTCAGTTGTTCTCCTGTTGCAGACAACGAATACTCAACCCTTGACGGGACTTCGCGGAAATTATCATTTCGGATAACCAGTTTGTGCTGCTCCAGAAGCCTGAGCCTGTCTGCCAGGACGTTGTCGCTGATATACTGTAAGTCTTCTTTGAGACTGGAAAATCGATTGTTGCCTTCCTCGATACTGAACATTACTTCGGTAAGCCATCGCTTGCTGAGCAGGTTGATCAACTCATTTAGCCTGCATTTCTCTTCAAGAAACGTCTGATTGTGAAAATTTGAGGAGGTAAGTTTTCTCATGTTTCTACTAACTTTTATGGAAGTAACTCACTATTTGAAAAATTATTGTGAGTGGACGAATTTGACAGTTCTTATTGTGCCAATAATCCAGATATTGGGGGTCATTCAAACAGTCCTTTTTTGAAAAAAAGACTGATGTAGACATAATTTCCGCTATCGGGATAAATAAGGTAGTCCGTTCTTTGCTAGTTAGTTACTGTCGCAAACGCACCGCGTCCAATATTGCATGATTAAAGACATTGTTTCTTCAAGTTCAGAAATAGCGCTGGGCTTAATAAACAGTCCCTGAACCGATTGGCTGTATGAGCCGCTGATCAGTGTCGGACTCAGGGAGGTAGAGAAAAGCAAGAAAGGAATACAGTTTATTGCTAACCTGGGATCTAAACGCAGCTTGTTTCGCAACTCGAACCCGTCCAATTCCGGCAGGTTAACATCTGATATGATCAAGAAAGGGACAGTTTCGGAACTGTTTAAAAAGTCAAATGCCAGTCGTGCATTGATAAAAAAACAACCTGATTTGCATAATTCAAAGTCTGGAATACTTCACTGAGAAGAAATTGATCATCGAGATCATCTTCAATAATAATAATTGGTCCGTTTCGATTCATTTTGTGATTTATAAGCCCGAGATATTTAACCGAATGCGTTCAAGTATATCGGGTCTTTGGCAGCTTGATCAATATAATCATTCCAGAAGCAGTAACCATCTTATACTAATTCCGATTTAAACTGACGTATCTCGTATGTAAGGAAAGCATTTATTCCAGCTTTGGTCTTTGAACAAGAAGGCCGCTAATCTTTTTCTGAAAAAAATTATCCCACCCAAATTTTCAAGTGGCTCAATTTGCGTGTCAGTATTTTCTGGTCGACGGTTGAAACACGGACATGAACAAAAACCTTATTCTTTGGTATCAAAAAGTTAGTCTTACAAATACACAGCCAACATTTAATACCTTTGATAAACCTTAAATCCTTAAAGTTTTTATCATGAAAAGACGTCATTTTGTTAAAGCTTCCCTGCTCACTCCGGTTGCTGCCCAGCTTACCCATTCATTGAGCACTAAGCATAGTTCTAGCCAACCGAACGCAGATTCAGAATTTTACGAGCTCCGGATCTACACCTTAAAAAATGCTCTACAGCTAAATCTTGTTCAAGATTTCCTTAAACAGGCCGCTATTCCGGCACTTAACAAATTGGGTAGTAAAACAATCGGTGTATTCACAGAGTATTTGCCAGAAGGCTTTACCAAACTTGTAGTGGTCATTCCTTTTTCTTCTATAGACGCCTATGTCAAGGCCAATGATCAATTAGCCAACGATGCCGCCTACCAACAAGCTGGAGCAGCATACTTGACCGCTGACCCAACAGCACCAGCCTATGAACGCATTGAGAGTTCCCTGTTACAATCGTTTTCGACGATGCCCAGGCTGGAATTACCAGAAAAAAAGCCACGTATTTTTGAGCTGCGTCGATATGAAAGCCCGAATGAAGCTGCTGGAAAAAAGAAAATAGAAATGTTTAACGACGGTGGGGAGATTACCATTTTTAAGCGTGTAGGCTTGACGCCGGTCTTTTTTGGCGAAACCATAATAGGTCCACTACGACCCAATTTGACGTATTTGCTGACATTTGACGACATGGCTGATCATGATCAAAGTTGGAAAACCTTTTCTGGTGATTCAGAGTGGAAAAAAGTTAGTGCAATGCCAGAATATGCCAACGCAAAAATTATTTCGGGCATTCGTCGCATGTTTTTAGTCCCCACTATTTTCTCCCAAATATAAACCGGCTGGGTTGCTAGCTTGAGTAGCACCTATCCTTTCCTTGTCTAAATGTTACATGGTTTCACAAAACCTCGTTGCTAATTGAGAGCTTTATATGCTAAATGACATGCAAAACAATCTTTCGGCTACATTTTTGGTACAATCTTGTAAAAAAACGATGCTACAAGCTCGTATTTTGAATTTAGTTTAGAGTGTCTCCTAAGCTTTGAAATAAGGACAGTTAGACAAGTGATTATTCTGAATCGGGGTAAATGACCTATCGTCATAACGCCTGTTGTGTAATAAAATATTATTTGGCTATCAAGTCTTAATAACCCCGTCAACGCTTCTGTGTAGGATACTGAGAACACCGAAAGTTATGCTGGTTGAAGGCTTTCTTAAATCTCCAAACTAAGAAAAGCAGGTGCATTAGGATTTATAATACGCCAAAACTATTATTTCATATTGTGATTTGGCGTAGTATAGTATTATATACTACGCCAAATAATATATTTCGTTAGCTCTGTAATCAAAAATGAAGCACATGGAACATGTAATAGGACGAATTGAATAAAAGTCTCTTCTGCAAAAAATCGAAAGATCGGGAGAAGCGGAGCGGGGTGCAATATTCGGACGACGACGGGTTGGAAAAACATTTCTAATCAGAAACGGTTTTAGCAAAAGAATATCAGTCGAGTTTTCGGGCATTCACCATGCAACCCTAAGTCAGCAACTGGAAAACTTCAGCATGACACTAACCAATGTTACCGGTGGATTACCAATAGCTAAACCAGAAAGCTGGTTAAAATCTTTTGAGATGCTTAAGCAACTGCTGGATCCATTAGTAATGGAGGAAAGAGCGATTGTTTTCTTTGATGAATTCCCATGGATTGATACACCTCGTTCAGGCTTCTTACCGGCATTTGAGAATTTTTGGAATAGCTGGGCCTCACAGAAAAAAAAAATTATTGTTGTCATCTGCGGGTCAGCCGCTTCCTGGATGATCAAGAAGGTCATTAATAACCGGGGCGGATTGCATAACCGAGTAACCAAACGAATACGGTTACTTCCCTTTACTATCGGAGAAACAGCTGAATATCTTCGGCAACGCAAAGTGAAATTGGACAAATACCAATTGTTACAGATATATATGGCGATGGGCGGTATACCTCAGTATCTTAAAGAGATTGATCCTGGTGACAGTGCCGCCCAAACAATAGACAGGCTATGCTTTACCAAAGACGGTTTGTTAGTTGATGAATTCAGAAATCTATATCATTCCCTTTTTGATAGTGCCCAAAAACACATAGATATTGTACGCGCTTTGGCTAAAAAAGGCAAAGGGATGACCCGTACGGAACTCATCGATGCATGCACCTTAACATCCGGAGGCTACGCTACCCAACTGCTGAGCGAGCTCGCTGAATCCGGTTTTATCAGCACTTACATCCCATTTGGCAAAACGAGCAAAGATGCCCTTTTCAAGCTCACAGATGAATATTCTCTATTCTATCTAAAATTTATAGAAGGAAGTAAAGCCACAGGACCGGGAACCTGGTTAAGGTTTACTCCCAGCAGTTCATGGAAAAGTTGGAGCGGAAATGTCTTTGAGGGTATATGCATGATGCATATTTCTCAGATTAAGAGGGAGATCGGAATCGCGGACGTATATACAGAAGTTTCAGTATGGCGCTACCAGCCAAAAATCAACACAGAAAAAGGAGCCCAAATTGATTTACTGATTGATAGAAATGACTCATGCATAAACTTATGTGAAATGGAATTCTCCGAATATCCTTTTGAGATCAGTAAGGCCTACGTAACAGAGCTGGAGAGCAAACTCAGCGTGTTTCAGCAACAGACAAAAACCAGGAAAACGCTATTCTTAACATTTTTAACGACATATGGGGTAAAAAATAGTACAAATTATCCAGAGCTGGTTCAAAAAGAAGTAACCATGGACACTCTTTTTAACTAAATAAACTATATCAACAACGCATTACTTTTGAAGTGGCGCTTCAAGTTGTTCGGCACGGCGGACCGATCCCTCAAATGGAAACAAGAATATTTCAAGCATCGAAGTGTGATTTCTTTCTAGCAGGGGTGAGGATACTTTATGTACAATCTTTTAATCTAACCCATGCTTACGGAAGAAATGCGGGTTTGTGGCTGGACCACTTTCTGCTGAGTGCCCAGATATCAGGCCGGCTTACCGCTGGCGGCGTTGGCACACATACGCGGTCGGGAGAAGTCCAGTGACCATGCACCGACCTAGATTGAGCTTAAAGACTTATAAAAAGTTGAAATTTAAAAATAGAAATCATGCCCTGGTACCACGGAAATTACCCACCGTCGTATAAAAACCAGCCAGTTAAATTAAGGGAAAAGGCTGTTGAGATTGCAAATGCACTGCTAGAAGACGGGGCTGAGGAAGGCGTCGCTATCGCCACTGGTCTGAAACAAGCAAGATTATTTTTCGAGGAAAGGGAAAATAAAAGAACTGATGAAGGGCGAAGTTAGTGAGTCTGAAATGAAGGTTGCGGAAAAAGGACGATGCAAATCAGCTTCTGACACGATGGGGGCTTCCAACGATACTTAGGTCAACCATTTTCTATTTTTCACCCACTAATCAACCACTTTCCGGATCAGCTTGTATTCATCAGCTGCCAAAATATCCAGTTTGCCGTCTGTTGCTCTAACGATTTGGTCCCTGAATTTCTTAACCCGCGAAAGCATCGGCTCAATGATCGTGTTGCTATGGCTTACAAAATCATAGAGGTCTTGCTTGCTGGCCGGAAGCTTATAGCCGCGTGAACTACTGGCGACCAGCACGCCGGCATCGCGCAGCGGCGCAATTACCTTTGTCTGAAAATAGTGCAGGGAAACATTTTTTCCCCTTCTGGCCCCTACATGCCCCATCAATTCAAAGCTTGTAATATAGCGGGTAGGATTGATGTGCCGGAAATGGAATAAGAGATAGCCCAGGAAACTTACAAGATCAATGCTTTGCTGGGCCTGTCAGAAGATTTACGTTGCAAAAAACCGTTAGCAAGTTTTACACTGAGCTCGGCTAAAAGCGGATCATAATTTGGGCCCGGCTCGGGTGGGTTTGCCAGGTTCTGCTCAAATGCGTCCGGCCAAAACTTGATCGTTAATAGCTTTCTTTTGAGGACTTCGATGAACTCTGTGCGCTGGTCGGTGATTACAGTTTCATCATAACACCGCGCCAGGCTGCCAGCTGTCTCTACCAGCAAGCTATCCTGGATTGCAATGAAGCCGAACGCAGATTCATTGAACAGGTTTGTAATATGGTTCTGCTGTACATAACCCACGAAGCCTTTCATAAAGCTTTCTTCGGCTGGTTGGTTAGTGACCATTTCCAGATCCGGGTACGTGTTGAAAAGCTCACGGCCTGCCAATCCGTGCATGAATTTAAAAAGCGAACCTTTAAACCGCAGCCCCTGGCCACTCAGCTGCCGCTTATGCAACGAGCCTATTTTCATTCAACTACCTGATTGGGCTGAGCGTTATTATAAAGTGCTCGTAACCCCGTTTAGGCCCTTCACTGAAAAACCTGCTGAACCTGGTTGCCGATTTTGAAAAAAGAGAAGTTGGGCTTCGTAGCCTGACGGATTCAATTGACACGACCACACCGCAGGGGCGGCTGATACTAAATATCTTTGCATCCCTTGCAGAGTTCGAACGGGACCCCTGATCCGGGAAAGGACTAAGGCAGGTTTAGATGCTGCCAGAGCAAGGGGCAGAAAGGGAGGAAGAAGAAGTGGGCTTTCTGCCGAAGCACAGAAAAAATCTATGCTGGCCGAGATGTAATATAAAGAAGAAAAGTTGGGCGTGGACGAAATTGCAAAAACCATTGGCGTCTCAAAAATGACCGTTTATAAGTATTTGCGCTTACGTGGCGTTCCAATCAGTGCTTATCAAGGCAAAACAGGGAAGTTATAAGCGATGAGAATTGATTGTAGCTGCACTCAGGTATGAATAAAACAGTTAACCAAGCCGCGGGGAAAATTGTACGTTTGAATAGTTTAGCCCCATGATCTCCCACACTTTTTGATGCACTCCAGACTGGAGCAGGAGCTACGGTAACGCTAAGAGCAGACTGAAAAGGTTAAGCAGCAAAATATTCAGGAACTGGAGCAACAGCGCTTGAGCCAGGGCATCAGGCGGGAAGAAAACACACCAGATATAAGCAGATATTTTTTCCTGCTGCCCTTAACGGTTCGCGGCTTCTTGCAGGCGGGGGCACAAAAAGCCTAAACGATTATCTTTCTTTCTTGCTTCACAATCCGAAAGTTATCAATTGTTTTTCCTTGCAAATAATTTTGCCATTTTTCCAGTACAGGTTGCTCTAATTCAAATTCCCGGTATTCATCCGGACTCATGATGGGTATGCCTTTTACAAAAGGATAAATGCGGCTACATTCCTGACACACTAGAAAACCTTCTGTTACTTTTTCGGAAATATCTTGTATAATTATGGTTAAATCTAAATCTGCCTTATCAAACGGGCAGCAAAGTTTTTTTATCGTTTCGGGTGTCATTTCTGTAAAATTAAATTTTCGTAATATTCCTGTATAGATTTAATAGGATTTTCTGCATTCATTATACCCGAAATTACCGCAATTCCGCTATAATTAAGCTCGCTCAACTTATAAATGTTTTCGGGTTTAATTCCTCCTGCTAAAAAAACTGGCTTTTTAAAAATATTTCCTGCTTCTCGTACCGTATCAAAATTTACCAGTTCGCAACTGGTAGCGGTGGAGGACGGAAACATAGAGCAGAAAGAAATATAATCCAGCTGATGGGCGGCTGCCCAATGCACCTGCGCTAAATCGTTGGTGCAGGTAATGCCGGTTATAAACGGCTTGTTTACTTTGGCTTTAATGCATTCAAAATTTTCGGGAATGTGGTCGAAATGCACTCCGCTTAAGGCAGTATTCATTAAGTATTCCCATTGGTTATTGATGAGAACAGGAACATTTTTGACAGAACATAAACCGTATATTTCCTGTACCAGCTTTTCAATGGGCTGATTTTCACGAAAATTGTCCCATAGCTGCACGGCAACAATTTTTTCGTTCAGAATATTAGCCAGCTTATACAGTAAGTTTTTTTCGTCCATAGCGGGGTCAATTACCAGGTAAATACCCGCGGCTATTGTTAGTTTGCTTTCCGTCATTTCCAACCCGCATTATAGGCGTTGAAGAAAGCCGCCCAGTAAGGGTCTTCCTCCTGGTATTTCAAATCACTTTCTTTTCCGTTTTGGACTAATTTTATTCCCTTTTGCTTTTCGGTCAGTTGCCCTACTTCCACACAGGGAATATTGTTTTTTGCCAAACGGTTAATTACTTCGGCAGCGGCTCCTTCTTTACAAGTTATTATCATGGAACCGGCGCCTATGCAATACCGGGGGTCTAAGGAAAAAGCCCGGCAAACGGCGGCCTGTATTCCGCCGACAGGCAACCGGTGGTTGTAAATAACGGCGCCGTTGCCGGAGGCCGCTGCCAGTTCGTAAATAGCGCCCAACACCCCGCCTTCGGTTACATCGTGCATGGCCGTTATGTCGGTATGTTCATTATCATTTCCCACGGCGGTTAAGGCATCGGGCAAAGAGGAGGTGCTGTAAAAGGAGGCACAGGCCTGCTGATACAATTCCCGGCCGGCGTGGTTTATAACGGTTTCGGGAAAGCTCATCGCTAGAATAGCAGAAGCAGAAACAGCACAGGCTTTGGTTACTAAAACCGCATCGCCGGACCGGGCAAATTCTGACACCAGAATTTTATTTTTGGGAGCTACCGTTATAAAAGTTCCGCCTCCGGCAATGGTAGAATTTTGCCCCTGGATAAACCCGGTATGCCCTCCCGTAATGGCTACGCCAATGTCTGCACAAAACCGGTGAATATAATCCCAGTATATTTTGAAATCGGTTTTAGAAAAAGTAGCCGGCAGATTTAACACCATTTGCCCGTACATCGGAGCAAAACCGGTGGTGGCCATATCATTGGCCATCAAATGCACCGAAAGCCAGGCCGATTCTTCCAATCCCAGCGAGGGAATGAGCGATAAGGGATCGCTGGTGAGGGCCATTGCCTGGCCGCCGGGCAAATCTATAACGGAAACATCTACTCCAAACTGCGACCCAACCCGAACCTCCGGCCGCCGGCGCCCGCATTTATCCCGGATAAACTGCTCGAAGAGATGATGCTCTATTTTTCCCAATTTTTCGCTCATTTACGCCACATCTTTTAATTGGATGTATAACCCGAAAAAATCTCCGAAGGGTAAACCCCACTGCTGAACCGGAAACCACTTAGGCAGTCCCGTACACGTCCACTCGATGGAGTATTCCCTTCCTTTAAGGGCGGTATGGATGATTTCGGTGAGTATTTGGGGCGTATAAAAAGTAGCGGTTACGTAAAACGGATTTTTACCGAATAATTGCTGCACCCTTCTTCTTACCACTTTGGGGGAATTTCGGTTCATCATACCCATCGCAATGCCGTATTTGCCCACCCGGGCGGCTTCCCTGATAACTTTAACGGGGTCTTGATAATATTCAAAGGTGGTGATAAAGGCCAGGGCATCAAAGCTGTGGTCTTTAAAAGGCATATAATGCGAATCGGCCATTACTAGATCACCCTCAAAAAGATGGATGGCCTGCGACAGCATTAAAGGCGAAATATCGCCCCCGGTGGCTTCAATTCCAATTTCTTTCCACCAACGGGTAAAACGGGTAGTGCCGCAGCCGAATTCGAGCAGGGTTTTTACTCGCTTGTCTTTAGAAACTAGCTGCTCCATTACTTTTTTCTGCCAGATTTCAGCCCGTTTGTACCTGCCCTCGTACCACAGTTCGTAAGTATCCGTATGCTCCCGGTTAAAAAACCATTCGGGCCGGCCTTGCCAGTTCTGCCGCTGTTGCGGAATGAGTTCCGCGGTGTATTTTTCTAATTCCATTTTTTAATCTTTAAAACAAAAAATCCATTCTACCGGCAAGCCAACGGAATGGAGCATAAAATGGAAATTATTTTAGGCGGGCATCCCTACGTTGGCATTATCCAAATCAGGTTCCGGGTATGTTCTCAGCCTGATATTATCGGGCACCCCGTGCATTACGGCAAATATATTAAAATCATTTTATGTTTCGATTGTTCTTTTGTTTAATCAGGACATATTTTTGTTGAAGTATTGGATCGTTAGTCTATCTTTTATTAGTTGAAAACTTCACTGTCGCCAAACGTGTGCTGCTAATTTTCCATTGATGCCGTTTCCACCTACAAAGAGAAAAACTATAAAATAGTGCCACATGAAAGGGTAAATATTGATAACATTATTGAACACTGGTACGATATTTTGAGGGTGGTTTGCAGCATCAAATTGGATAATACCAAGGCTTCTGATTTGTTTAGAAGGTTAAATTCTTACTCCCGGCAGAATCCTCTATACAAGGCACTCGCTGATTTAGGAAGGCTTTTGAGAACCATTTATATTCTCAGATATATCGATGACCCGGAAATAAGGGCTTCAGTAGAAGAAGTTTTAGCCAATGGCGAACATGGGAATGCTTTTGCCAGAGCTGTCATTGGCAGTGAAGATTATCAGTGGCTCAACCAAAGGGAACAGCTCACTGAAGAAGGATGCAAACGACTCATAATGAATATTATAAACTTCTTTAACCATTTATTGATGCTGCAAATTTTAGATGAATGTACCACATTATCGGAGCAAAAAGAGAAATTGAAACTCATTTTACAAACCAATACGCATACATGGTCGCATATCAACCTAAAAGGGTCTTTTGACTTTGGCAAAAAAGAAGAAGCATTACCATTTGACCTAGATAAGCTATCCAAAATAAAATTAAGCCGCTGAGAATTGCTCAGACGTAACTTTATTCGAGTCTAAATTTTCTACGGAAGTCGTGGGAAATTTTTGACTTTTCTTTAGTTACAACCAACTATACCACCGCCGCTGGCAAGCCGAAGAGGCTTTTAAAATGTTAAAGTCCAGAGCTGAGCTTGAATCCTTTTCAGGTAAAACCGCCAAGGCAGTACGGCAGGATTTTCACGCGAAGGTATTTGCAATGAGCCTTTGTAGTATCTATGCATTGCCTATTGAGCAAAAAGTTATGCGCGAGTATCAAGTAGGCCAAAATCGAAAACGGGCACGGAAAATAAACAGAACTCACTCATTAAGAGCCACCTATGAATTTATTGTCCCAGCACTACTGAAACAAAAATTTTCCAAAATCATCATTTATCCCAAAAATCTCAATGGTATAATTAAAAAGAGGCTAAAATTGGTTTTTAGAAGCATTTAGTGATAATTTTTGGTCAAAATATCTGTAAGCAAAAGATGTAAAGATGAAAGACTGGCTGGACTTCGAATATTCCAATAAATCTGTGACTGCTCATGGCGGGATGAGTCTTCTTAAGCGCTTTCTGGATCAGACCGGCATTGTTCCCAAAATTGCGAGTTTGGGTCTTTACGAACCTGGTTCTAATGCGGGATATTCGGTTGCGGATCTGTTTACGTCTTTTTTTGTGAGCGTATGGCTTGGAGCCAACCGGTTTTCTCACGCCGCTGTTTTGCAACACGACAAGGTTCTTTAGCAGATATTTGGCTTGAACCGCGCACCTTCCAATGATACCTACCGCCGTTTTTTTCAGCGATTCGATCTGGAGAAAAGCTCGAATTTCTTTCTGGATCTGTATCAATGGATATTTTCCGAACTCAAATTTGACCACTAAACCCTCGATGTTGATTCAAGTGTGTGGACTCGCTACGGCCTGCAGCAAGGAGCAAAACGAGGTTATAATTCCAAGAAAAAGGGCCGCAGTTCTCATCATCCCTTGCTGGCTTTTGTGGCCGAAGTAAAAATGGTAGCCAACTTCTGGTTAAGGCCAGGCAATTCAAGTAGCTCCAATAACATTGTTGCATTTTTGGAAGAGACGTTTCGTATACTGCAAGGCAAGACAATAGGACTGTTCAGAGCAGACTCGGGGTTCTAGCAGAAAGAAGTCTTTGATTGGCTTGAAGGTGAAAATGTGCAATACATCATCGCAGTGAGAATGTATCCAAACATGCGCCAGGATTTAAAGCAAAGCGCAAAGTGGGTGGAGCATGCTCATGGCATCTGTATTGGAGAACTTAACGTCAAGGCAGACAACTGGGAAAAGGAAAGAAGGATCGTCATTGTCAGACAACAGATCGATATACGCCCGAAAGCCCCAGGAAAGTTGCTATTTCCAGATGATGAGATATATAGCAATTATCGCTATACCGCTTATGTGACCAACTCACAATTATCTTCCGTGTTGGTTTGGGAACTGTACCGTCAGAGGGGCGACGCGGAAAATCGAATCAAGGACCGGGCCGACGCTTTCGGCTGGAATATGATTTCGAAGCCGACAATTTCTGTATGCAGGATTTCTATGCTACAGAAGCAGCACTCAGAACAGTGATGTTATCCTACAACCTGATGTCAGTATTTAAGCTCGCTATATTACAACAAAAAGTAAATCAAAGGCTTACTGAGATTGTCTAATAAAACCGCACACTAAATTCTCTTAATTTTGTGTGAAATGGAAAAGAAAACAGCCAGCCGAAAACGACGGAAATTTCAAGCAGGAGATTTTGAAGATGATCAATTCTGGCCGCAGTGTGCCGGAAGTTGCTCAGACAATGGGCTTAGGCGAGAACCTGGTGTACAAGTGGAAAGCGGAGTCAAGAATCCAGGAAAATCCTGAGGAAAAGTCTGTAAATTCTGAATTAGATCAACTTCGCAAACAAATTCGGCAACTTGAGACAGAGCGGGATATTTTAAAAAAAGCGCTCGTTATTTTTGGCCGGGGGACATAACAAAATCCTACGAAGTAATCGAAGCATTGTCGTCTGAGTACCCAGTTCGAGTGCTTTGTTCTGTTCTGAACATTGGTTTTGGGGTATTTTATGCTTGGAAGCGATCAGAAACATACGTGCTCAGAAAAGCAAAAAAGGATTTGGCAGAACAGGTAAAAGCTGTCTTTAATGATCATCGATCTCGTTATGGAGCAATAAGAATAAGTAAAGAATTGCAATCTCGAGGTGTTAAAATTGGGCGTCACCAAACTCAGACCTTGATGAGAATACAAAATTTAAAGGCCATTCAGCCCAAAAGTTTTGTTCCAAAAACGACCGACTCAAATCATAATTTCGGACGCAATGCCAATTTATTACTTAATAGAGCACCGCCAATACAGCCCAATGAAGTATTTGTAGGTGATATAACGTACATTCCTTTGGCCGACGGGTCTTTTCTTTATCTAGCTACCTGGCTGGATATGTTTAGTAGAGTGATAGTTGGTTGGGATCTGGATGATAATATGCGTAGTGGCCTGGTAATAAACGCCTTAGTCAAGTCGATTGACAGACGAAACCTGAAAGATGGACTGATTATCCATACCGATGGAGGTGGACAGTATGCATCTGAGGACTTTAGAAAGCTGATAAAAAAGCAGAAGTTCAGCCAAAGTATGACCGCGCGGCGGCCGCCCGAAAAAATAATCACTACGACAATGCGATGGGTGAAAGCTTATTTAGCAGATTCAAGGCGGAATTAATGCAAAAGGGCATGTTTCTTAATTTTGACGACGCATATACCGAGATTTTTGAATATATCGAAATTTACTACAATCGAGAAAGAAGACATTCGGGTATTAATTATGAAATACCAGCCGTATTTGAAGAGAAATTTCAAAGACAATCAAATAAATCAACCTAAATTTGAATCAGACAAAAAACTAGACGGCTTCCTAACGCAGGGGCAGATATTCAAACATTTGTCCTTCGTTTCGAAGAAATTTTGAAACTCTTATACAATTAACCGTGCGGCAAAATTAGCACACCTCATACAACTGTCAGGCTTAATTGCTTCTCAATAGGATCCTGGATTGTAAAGTCAGGCCGAAAGCAGGTTCTTAAGATGTCCGTTGCAACCAAAAAGAGAGCCTGGATGGATGGGCTCTTCTTGAATTCATCCAACTTTCAGTGGAGCAACGTCAAAACTTAATGAGATTTTTGGGTTTATTTTGACGACCTGCTTTATAGAACACAAGAAATTATTAGACCCAACCGTAAACAGCCAAGAAATCATCGAACACCGAAAAAATACTATATGACCTACAAAAAACTATGATATTGACTAAGTCAACGATATTGAGGTACTTACACTAATAATGCAAAATAATGTCGTTAAGTTAAGCAAGTATACATTATTTAACTATTGGTTACATCAATAAAAACGCTTAAATTTATACATAGTATAAGGGGATAAATGAAACAACTGCAAATCCACCAGATTATCGATTTAAGCTGACAAAAAATATAGATCATGAGTTTGATAACCAACAATTTAAGGCTCTCTGCTGCGAAGCAGAGCCTGACGGAGTATACAGAAATAGGAAATTGACGATCCGTCATTTAATTTTGATTATCATGGCCTTTAAAACCACCCTGCAACGCGAGTTGGACAGCTTTTATAAAGAAATTAATGAAGCCGATTTTAGCGTTAGAACTGTAACAAAAAGTGCATTTTCCCAAGCTCGTGCAAAAATTAACCCCTTAGCGTTTAAGCACTTATCCAGGATAGCTTTAAGAACATTTTACGAAGACGCGCCTGCTAAGAAATGGAAAAACATGCGCGTTCTGGCTTGTGACGGCACCAAGCTGATGCTGCCCCGGCATAAAACAATCGCCCAGGAATTTGGTGTGCAGTATGTGGGCCCCAACGCAGGCGTTGCCAGGCACATGGCTTTGGCATCAATCCTTTATGACACGGAAAATTTGGTGCCTATAGACTCGCAAATCGCTTCGTATGAATGTGGTGAGAGGTATTTGTTAAAAAAGCATCTCAACTATAGGCAAAAGGGCGATTTACTGCTTCTAGACCGCGGCTATCCGGCTCAGTGGCTTTTTTTTCTGCTTTATGCTAAGGAGTTGGACTTTTGTATTCGATTGAGCGACTATAAGCGGTCCGCCGCCGCGGTGGGGTGTGGCCGAAAAGTTCAGCAGCAGTAAACTGCAACAAACCACTGTTCAAATCGAGCTCGCAAAGAAGGATCAGACACACCTGGAAGACTACCCAGATTTTTACAGCAAGACCCTGTCTGTCAGACTGGTAAAAGTGACTCTATTATCGGGAGAAACAGAAATACTCTGTACTTCACTACTCAATGAGGAGCCATTTCCGATTTTCAAGAACTTTACCACAAGCGTTGGACAGCAGAAGAAGCTTTCAAAATGTTGAAAAGCAGGATCGAGATAGAGAGTTTCTCTGGCAAAACTGCCTTAGCTGTCAGACAGGATTTCTACGCAAAAATGTTGGCAATAACGCTTTGTAGTGTACTGGCATTCCCGATAGAAGAACGCATAACTGCTGAATATAAGGCAGATGAAAGTCGAAAACATAGCCAAAAAATCAACCGGACGTCGGCAGTAGCTATGCTGCAGCAAATATTGGTACCGACTTTTATTCGAAGACAATTCCAGCAAGCCCTTCGAGCATTTGATGATCTGGTGGCCAAAACAAGAGAAATAGTCAGGCCAAATCGATCCAATCCTCGAAAACATAAGCCACCTAAAAGGTATTATATGAATTATAAAAGGCTGTAATTCAGTAGTCTAATTCTTAACTAAACGACATTGCTTCCACTCCAAGATAATTTTTGATTGCATATTCCATTCTATAGTTTACCACGATTCCGCTACAAAGTTTACCAGTCATTCCGCTGGAAAGTTTACCACTGTTCCGGGCCAAACCTTACCAGTTATTCCACTGTAAAGTTTACCACTTATTCCGGAGCAAACTTTACCACTTTTGGATGAATTGGGTTGGTGAGCCACCTAACATTCCGACGTAAAGTTTACCAGTTATTCCGCTGCAAAGTTTACCACTAAGGATTAAACCATACCATCTCTGATACATTTGACCACGATCAAAATCTATCAGAGAATGGCTAACAAATCCCTTAGTATGCAAAAAATACGTCAGATACTCCTGCTTCTTTCTCGCGGTCATTCGGAACGGTCCATAGCAAAACAGACCCAGGTCTCAAGGCCTACAATTCATCATTATAGTGTTGTATTCTCGAGTGCTGGGGGTGATGATTACGGCTCACTCTTGCAGCTTGCTGACCAGGAGCTGAATATGCTTATTGAAGGGGGTAAGTCAGATAAAGCGCAAGCCCCTGACCTTCGCAAAGTACATTTTGTCGAGCAGGCCGATTACTTCATTTCTGAGCTCAGAAAGGTTGGTGTAACACGCTATTTGCTTTGGCAGGAATACCTGGAGGCTTATCCAGATGGGTTTCAATATTCGCGGTTCTGTGAGTTGCTGGATACTGCAATAACTACCAGAAAGCCTAGCATGCATCTATCCCATATTCCGGCCGAGCTGATGGAGGTCGATTTTGCAGGCTCCAAGCTTCATTATGTTGATCAGGACAGTGGCGAGGTAATCGAATGTCCTGTGCTTGTCGGTGTGCTTCCTTTTAGCGGCTATTCATTTGTTCAGGCTCTGACGGATGCGAGTCTTCCGCAAGTCGTATCGGCTTTGAATAATATGCTCGATTATCTGGGCGGTGTACCTCTTAACGCTATCTCAGATAACATGAAACAATGGGTGAGTAAAACCTGCCGCTATGAGCCTACGTTTCCAGAGATGCTTCAACAATGGGCTGTTCACAATCACATCGGTTTACTCGCTACTCGGCCTGGCTCACCCAAAGATAAGGCTTCGGTAGAAAACCAGGTTCTAATAACCTACCGGCGTATTTATGCGCTTCTGCGAAATACCACCTTCCATAGTCTGGCAGACCTAAATGCAGGAATTGCGCAAAAACTGGAAGAGCATCATCGGAAAAATTTTCAGAGGAAAACTTACAGCAGACAAGAACTTTTCGTCTCCCAGGAACACGGTTTATTACAGGCTTTGCCTGACACAGTCTATCATCTGCGCCATTACACCCGCGGTAAAGTGCACAAAAACTATCATGTTGTTATTGGGGAAGACTGGCACTTCTACAGCGTGCCTTTTACCTACGTCGGAAAAGAAGTCCGGATTGTCTACGATAGTGATCATGTAGAAATATATTATGGACATACACGTATTGCGGTGCACGCCAGAAATTTCAAGAGTCACGGGTACAGCACCCAGTTGGAACACATGCCTGAAAATCATAAAATAATAGCGCAGCCGCGCGGCGGACCGTAAAAAGGATGGGATCCGGAATACTATCTGAGAAAAGCTTCTGAAAACGGCCCAGCTACCCGAGCTTTTTTCGATGAGTTGATGAAGAGCAAGATCACGATCCATCAAGCCTATGGCCCCTGCCTGGGCATACTCAGGCTGGTGAAAGAGCATGGAGGCGACAGGGTTGAAGCCGCCTGTAAAAGAGCCCTGCAGGGCCATAAATACAACTACGGTGTGATCAATACAATACTGGTAAACAACATGGATCTTCTGGCAGAAGCCAGTGAACCTCAATCTCCTATTCCTGCCCATAACAATCTCAGAGGAGCTGATAATTACAAAACAAAGTAACCAACCTAATCAAATAACCATATGAACACCCAAATGACACTGGAACAGTTGAACACCCTCAAACTTACGGGTATGGCCAAGCGCTACCAGGCTGCACTCGCACTTCCCTCACATCAACAAGAAGATGCACATTCGTTGCTCGCACTGCTCTGTCAGGCCGAGATGGAGTACCGTAACCACTATCGCACAGAGCGGCTGCTAAAAAACAGCAAGCTCCGGTATAATGCAATTTTAGAAGAGGTTGTTTGTACCCCCGAAAGGGGGCTGTCCAGAGAAATGCTGATGCGACTTTCAGACGGTATGTTTATTGAAAAGGGAGAAAACGTCTTAATCACCGGAGCTACCGGGACCGGCAAAAGCTACCTTGCATGCGCCTTAGGGCGCAGCTGCTGTCTACTTGGTTATAAAACCCTGTACTTTGCAATGAACAAGTTCTTGGAAACACTCATTCAGGCTAAACTGGACGGCTCTTACCTTAAATGGATCAAGAATATCGCCAGCCACCAGGTTGTTATCCTTGATGATTTTGGCTTAAAACCGCTTACCCATGATGCCAGGCTGGCCTTACTGGATATCCTTGAAGACAGATATGGAAAGTGTGCCACTATAATCACCTCTCAGCTTCCGCTGGACAGCTGGTATGCATTCATAAACGAGCCAACCATCGCTGATGCAGTCCTTGACAGATTGACAGCTTCCGCTAATAAAATAGATCTTTTAGGGCGCTCCTTGAGAAGAAGAAAATAAAACTTTAATATTGACAAATCGTAGTCACATTCTTAGTGATCTAACCAGCAGCCACTGGTAACCTTTCATCCGGAAAAACTGGTAACCTTTCGTCCGGAATCGCTGGTAAACTTTCCCCGGAATATGCATTTGATAACAGGCGATTCTATAATTATCCTTAATTACTGGCGTCCGTATAAAACAAAGATTTCTAATTTTTTGTTTGTTTGAGTCCTTTAGAGTGGGTTTTAGCCTGAAAGTGTAATGATACCTCCCTCTTTGTTACTAAACATGTCAAGTTGGACATTTTTAATATCTGCCAAGAGATTATTGAAGAACATAGTCGGTTGTTTGAGGAATTTGACATACTTGATATAGCTCCCTGTATTTTTGGCTGCGACCTTTACCATTGTACTGAAATCCTCTGCCTCCCTAATCATTTTGTGAATGACTGTAAAAATCAGATTCAATATCAGCGCTATCCAAATCTGCGTTTTAATACCTTGTTGACTATCAGAGAGAAAATAAGTCAACTCAAAGTTTTGCTTAATCTGTTTGAATAAAGGCTCGATAGTCCATCTATTCTTATATAAAAGGCAGATTGTAGTCGCTTTCACCTGGAATAAATTACTAAGAAAAGCCAGCTTAGATCCAGATACTGGGTCTACGAAGGCGACCATTCTGGCCTGTACTGCCTCCCGCTGCTTACTGATGGGGCATTAATAACTCAATTCAATGTCAGCATCCATGATGACTCCGTCTTCTGCCTGATTTTCAATCGGGCGCTGATCGTAAATTTTGCATTATCATTGAGCCGAGTTACATAGCCAATCTTTTGCTGATTCCATGCCTTATACTGGCTGAATTTTTGAAACCCTTTGTCAAAGACTGCGATTGTACCAACGGGCAAATCCAGTTCGGAAAGGAACAGTTTTTCGTTAGTCACAGCGGATTTTAGGCAGATAAAGTTGGGTACACGCTCCGACAATGTAATCTTTGTAAATGCCTTAATACCTCCTTTTTTACGCCCTGAATCAGGTATCCGACCACAGTTTTTGAAAACATCCGAAAATAAACTAACCGTGGTAGAGTCGAAAATTTCCACCATAGAGGGATCGATTTCGCCATTGATAGGGAGTTTTAAAAAGCTGTCCGACAAATAAGACTGATAATGCCGGTAAAGTTGAAGGTATAAAGTACCAAAAACCTGTGAATCTCTTCTTCTGTTGGTATCGGAAATACAGCTACGTTAACAATCCACATTGACGAAGCCCATCTCCAAACAGTGTAAAATTCTTCAAAACTTCACGAATTGTACTACTTCCAGTCAAGATCGCATAAAACATAAAGACAAACTGATCCCAGGTTTTTACCTTTTTGTAATATTTGTCCGAAAGGTTGGCCATGACACTCTCTTTGAAAATTTCCTTTGGAATAAATGATAAAAGCTGTCCGAGAATTGGCTGGCCAGAATAATCAGTTGTATTTTTGCCCATGGTAAAGTTTTGATTCGACACCTCAACATTACCACCTTGAGGCCGTCTCAAAAATATCGAGGCGGTCTTTTTCATTTTTACAGAATTTGGTTGATATATATTTTCTAGGATGGGTAAATCTGGTTTTTTTAGTCCCGGTTTTCGCGGGGACGCGTTTTTTCGATCTTTTTAAGCTGCCTTCTTTCTGATATTTTGTGCAATTGCAATCAAACCCCATTCTATGGCAACTTTTTCGTTGCCACGGAGCATAAATCTCCGGAACCGATGGTTCTGTTTAATGTTTCCGAAGATAGGTTCGACATCAAAACATCGTTTCTTTCGATGAGCAACTCCATCTTCGCTGTTGAGTAAATGATGAGCTTGCTTTTTTTGACGTTCTAGCTCCACGTTTACCTGAATAATCCTGTCACCTTTTGACTTATGGCAGGCTCCATTCAGTGGGTAACCGTAACAGTTTTTAGCCTGGTATTTCCTAGATGTTTGTATAAACCCAGTGCTGGTTCTGCGGTGGCTATCTCCGATATAATCCATCTTCTGGCCCATGGGACAGATGTAACAATCGCTCTTTTCATTGTAAAACAGCTTTTCCGCACTGAATGGGTGCTTTTTGTTAAAATTTGAACTTTGCTGTTTATCGAACATACCATACTTTACATATGCGGTTACCCCTTTGCTTTCCAGTAAAGTATAATTCTCTTGTGAACCATATCCAGCATCGGCTGTAACTATTTTAGGTGCAGCTCCGAAGCTTTTTTCGTGTTGTGCGATATGATCCGTGAATGTAGTCGTGTCGGTCGGATTGGGGTGTATTTTGTACGGGGCCGCCCGGCGGTTAACGATAAATTGATTAGAGCTTGATATTTGCACATTAAAGGCAGGCTTTAATGTACCGTTGCGCATGTGATCCTCCTTTAGTCTCATGAAGGTGGCGTCGGGATCCGTCTTACTGAAGCTGTTTCGATCTCCTAAAATTGCTTCCTGCGCTTCATAACGGGCAATATTGGTAGGGTAGTTTTTGGTAACATAGTTAAGTTTTGCCTTTAGCTTTTTGTCGATATTTTCTTTTTTACCGAGTACGTCGTTGAGCTTATTGACCGTGTCTTGTACCTTTTCTCTATCAATGGTAGTAAAATCAGGTGGATCTGGAAGATCATCTCCATCATTAACACTTTGGGCATATTCCCAGATCTGGCGCAGTTGCTTTTTCATTTTCTCCTTATTGGTCTGGATCGCCTTCTTCCAAACAAAAGTATAGCGATTGGCATTAGCCTCGATTTTAGTGCCGTCTGTGTATACTTCCTCAATACTTAAAAGGCCTTCCTGAGCCAATAATAGCACCACTTCCTCAAATATACTCCGTAGAGCATCTTTCAATCGCACGCCTCTAAACCGGTTAATTGTATTATGGTCAGGGAAGTTCATGCCGCTCACCCACATAAAGTAAACGCTCTCTTTGCAAGCGGCTTCTAATTTTCGGCTGGAATATATGTTGCTCACATAGCCGTAAACCAAGACTTTGAGCAGCATTTGAGGATGATAGCTTGACGTTCCTTTTGTTTGATATGCTGCGTTAAGCGGTGCGATATTTATTCTGTTAATCACATCGTTGACGACACGAACAGGATGGTCTTTTGGAACTAATTCTTCTAAACTTGGGGGTAACAGCATGATTTGCTGCTGGTCGTAACGCTTGAAAGTAGGTCGTTTTGATGACATATCTCCGTTATTTTGTATACCTAAAGATAAGAAAATCAAGCGACTATACAAAAAATTGTATCCGTAAAAAAATGGAAATCTAACCCTTTAAAACGAAAAAGAGGCTGCCTTTTTGAGACAGCCTCTTGTATTTTTCCTAGATCTACTCTATCGGGCCCTATTCTTTGTCGGACACCAGTAATCCTTAATAAGAAATGAAAGCAACTTCAACTCCAAAAAAATCTCTTGCTAAAGAAGAAGCAATGGAGCTTCTTGCCGAAGAAAAAAAATACCTGAGCAGGTTTCAAAATCTGCTGATGCAAACACCTGTACCCATTGCTATTTTTCGCGGCAACAATTACATAGTGGAGTTAGCAAACGATTCGGCTTTAGGAGTAATGGTTAAAGACAAGAGTTTTATAGGCAAACTACTTTTTGAAGCCATGCCCGAATTAGAAAATTCGCTAAAAGAAATTTTTGATAAAGTAATGCTAAGCGGCATTCCATTTCAAGCCAATGAAATGGAATTAACGCTGTTTAGAAACGGTAAAAATGAAACCGGCTGGTTTAATTTAAATTACCAACCCATTCGTGAAGATGATAATACCATTTCCGGCATCATAGCCTCCGCCAATGAAGTAACCGACCAGGTAATTGCCCGCAGAAAAATTGAAGAAAGCGAAAAACGCTACAACATGATGCTGATGCAATCGCCATTCGCTTTTGCAACATTGAAAGGTAAAAACAAAGTGATCACATTTGCTAATGACAAAATGAAAGCAACTTGGGGAAAGGGAAACAACGTTGAGGGAAAACCATTGATTGAGGTTCTTCCGGAATTAAAAGACACGCCATTTCCTAATTTGCTTGATGAAGTTTACAAAACAGGAATTCCTCATCATGCCAATGACGTCCTCGCCCCGAAGTACACTAATGGACAAAAGGAGGATGTTTATTATAATTTTGGGCAATGATATATCAATTTACACCAGATATTCATAGTGTTATCAATTCAATGCAGGATGATGTAAAAAATGCAAGGTAAATTCTACATTATTTTTCATCTTGCAAATAAATTAGTCAGGACTTCGGCATGAATAAGAACGGAGCAATAATTATAGTTGAGGACGACCAGGATGACCAAGCATTTCTGGAAGAAGTTTTCGTTTCGCTGGGTTACCCGAATAAGCGATTGTATTTCTGGGATGGTGAAGAGGCACTTGAATATCTGAATGAAACGGACAGCAAGCCATTTCTTATTTTATCAGATATTAATATGCCCAGGCTAGACGGGTTTCAACTGAGACAGAAATTACATACTGATGCTGGACTCCAGCTTAGGTGTATCCCATATCTTTTTTTTTCAACAGCAATGAATGAAAAAATGGTTATAGACGCATATAGCATGTCAGCTCAGGGCTTCTTCATCAAACCACACTCATTCGCTGAGCTAGAAAAAACAATCAAGAACATCATGGAATACTGGCTTATGTGTGCCGCTCCTAATAATTTTTAGATTTCTTTAATCCAAAGAATTATTGCAAGATATATGACCACTGCTACCAACGGTGGTCTTTTTGATTTTCCGACTATGCCATATTTATATAGAAACGATTGATATGGAACAGTCAGAGGAAGATTATTTTAGGTCGAAAATGCTATTTACTGAGATTGATCACGATATTACATAAAGTCTATTAAATAAATACACATAAATTTTGTATGTTTGGATAGAATCAAAATGAAAGGATCATGTCCAGACCTGTATTAAAAGTGGGGAATTATAAGCCCGAGGAAATTAAGGGTCTTTTTCGAGATGATGAAAGGTATACGATCGGAATTCGATTGTATGCTGTATATCAAGTTTCGTTGGGTCAACCCAGCAGAAAGCTGGAAGATTTATACAATACCAGCTTCAAGCAAATAACCAACTGGGTCCATCGGTTTGAAAAAGAGGGCATAGAGGGCTTACGAGACAAAGTGGGTCGTGGGCGCACTGCTCGCCTTAGTGAAGTTCAAAGAAATCGGATCGGTGTTTTATTATCAGAAGAATCACCGACGAATCATGGTTATAACAGTGCCAGCTGGACGGGCCCGATGCTAATAGAGTGGATTGCGAAAAATTATCAAATAACTTATAAGAAAGCCCAGATCTACAACATCATTAAAGCTTTGGGATTTACTTATCAGAAAGGCCGGGGCATATTTCCTGAAACGGATGCAGTAAAGCAAGATCAATTTAAAGAGGCTTTAAAAAAAACTGCTGGAAAACCCTGACAACAAACAAAAAGCTAATTTCCCATGGATAACTTTGTACATTTCGATGTTACGGTTTTAGTCCATTAAAGTAACCAGTAGATACTAATGCATGACGGTTCAAGAATTAAATGATACCCTGGAGGGGGATGATATCATTGTACAGATAGAACAATTTAAAATTGGCCTTATGGCCCAAGCAACAGATGGTAGCATTGATCCTATTGAATACGCGAGACTAAGGAAGCTTCTTTTAAATATCACCTACATAAATGATGTTATTCCTCATTCAATCAAAGTCTGCAGAACTCCCGGAGAATTTCGAAAATGGATGCAAGACAAAGCGGGCTCATACGCAGAACGAAGAACTATAATAGTAAATGAAATAAATCCGATCCTGGAAATTTTAGAATATGAGAGCGAGAGCGGCGCACTCGAGTTCAAAAAAAACTATGACGAAAAACAAATTATTGGAAGTGGTGGTTTCGGTCAAGTCTACCTGTACGAGCATCGCCTTTTAAACTTACCCTTTGCAGTAAAGATATTTGCACCTGCCTTCTATGAAGGAAACACAAATGAATTGGATCGATTTTTCCAGGAGGCAAGAATGCTTTTTAAACTAAATCATCCGTCGATCATTAAGGTATACGACGCAGGAATGATAGGCAAACGGCCATTTATAAGAATGGAATATTTTGAAGGTTTAAATCTAAACGATATTTTGATCAAATTCGGTCCTCTATCTCCGCATCGGGCATTGAACATGATGCGGGGTTTGACAAGTGGTATGATTCATGCTCATGACGAAGCAGGAATTATACACCGAGATCTGAAACCTAGTAATGTTATGGCATCACGTCCCAATCAGTTCAGAATAATAGATTTTGGATTAGGTGCATTCATTGAAAACGAACTTTACTCGAGGATCACTAAAACTGATCAGCACGTCATTAGTGGTTATTATAATGCTCCTGAATTGCTAGCTAATCCTAAATTGCTTGACAAGCGTACAGATGTTTATTCTTTGGGTGCAATATGGTATACAATGCTAACCGGCCAACCACCAGCTGGAAGCTCTTTTATGGATAATTTGACAGATATACCTGAAATCACAGCGAATTATATATCCTGCCTTAATGGCTGTTTAAGAAATATGGATGTTCGAACTGAAAGTTGTAATGCATTATTTGAGCAATTGAAAACCTTATAGCCCTCAAATTACTCCATCAAAACCTTAATCAAACAATCCTTCAAATCCGTATAGTATTGAATATTGATCTTAGTAATCATTTCATCAGAGAGCTCATTGAGCTGTCTCCTTGCATTAATTGGGATCAGCAAAGTTGTAGCCCCCTTTTCAATAGCTATTTCTGCCAGATTAACCGCTCCATAAACGGTGTCCAGTGAACCGCCAAGGTTTAATTGACCTACTACAACGAGCCCTCCCTTTGTGTTTTTTTCAAGGATTGCGCTGCACATGCCCATCAAGACAGCCATTCCCATTCCATTACCTCCTTTGGAGGCATCAAATGCTCTTAACTGGATTGAAAATTCATGCGAGCGCGGGTCTCGATCTCCGATCAGCTCTCTGCTTTTACTATATAAATTCTGCTCGGCATATCTGACACTTTCCTGAAATTGTGGCGGAGACGGTCTGCTAAGAATTTTTACGCTGGAGCCTGATCCTACATTTATTTCCAGTTTATAAAGTCCTGTGGTTTCTTCTTGACCTCCGGCATTTAAAGCCCAAATTTGGCCAGGCGGTAATGGATCTTCTCCAATCGTATTTTCACTGTGAATCTCAGGAGTAGTTACAAACGTTTCTACTCCATCTCCTATTTTATAACTGAAATGAGTATTTCTGAACTCTGCGGAGCCAATACGTTTTTGCTGTTCCTTTACCCTTCTGCGGTATTCCAAGGAAATTTTTACAGCCCATTCAAGCAATTCATCTGAAACCAAAGTATCCGGATCTGGCTGCATTAATTTTAATAAGCCATTCAATGTTTTGTTAACTGCCGTGGTGTCCCGGCCGCTAAGCGCACCACCATAATCAATCCGGGGTAAAACCGATGATAAGCGGTTGGTATCCCTTAAACGAGTCCAGCATTCTGCCAGGAAATCACTCACCAACCCAAAATGCATGGTGAAAAACGTTTTGTTCAATTTTGGAAAATCCCAACCCGGCGCAAACGCATGTATACGATCCATAAATGCCGTATCATCACGCATTTCCTTAGGCATTGGGCCAAACAGATGACTTATTCGTTGCTGATGTTCAACATCCACATCAAAATTACCAACCATTACAATCCCGCCATCTGCGCGAATAGGTTCTTTTCCCCGGCTGAACTCTCCGCTTTCCATATAACCTTTCATGATGTTTACGCCATCCTTTTGATCAAATGATACACCAGAAACCTCATCAAAGCATACCACATCATATTTGCACACCAAACCGCGTTCACCACTACCCATGTTTACAAACATCTTAGCAACGGTCGCTTTTCCTCCGGAAACTAAATGGGAATAAGGAGATATTTGCTGGTAAAGATGTGATTTACCTGTCCCTCTTGGACCCAATTCTATAAAGTTATAATTCCGCTCCACAAATGGAATCATCCGCACAAAAAGTACATTCCTTGCTTTTTCTGACAGGTTATTCGGCTCCATTCCCACGCTTCGAATGAGGAAATCCTTCCATTCCTCTAAGGAAAATTGGTTTCTGCCTTTATAAAGCAAGTCCAAGACATTACGCTGTGACAATTGAATCGGACGAAGATTGCCAATGCCAAATGGCCTCCCATTATTCTCCTGTGCGATCGCGGCATCGTATGCGAGCTCAATTTCAGCATAAAATCCTCCTGTGAGCATTCTGTCATTGGCATTTACAATCTCAGCAGAGATACGGACCTTATTTAATTGCAGACTTGGTAACGTTGCTACATAACTGTCAGAGCCGGTATCCAGTCTAGCCGTTATAATATCAATTAATTTTATTGATCCCTTTTCCCGGGCTTTTGATTTAAAATATTCTTCTTCTCCTGGTCGAACGGTACGATCTTGTAATTGGCGTTTGACAATCTCTAATCCTTCTTGAATTTCTCCCTCGACTGTGGTTGCACAGTACCGCCCTAATAGAAACTCTATGACGTAAGTTGGTATAGGATACGTTTTGCGAAACTGTTCCAGTAAATCTTTGCGAACAATAAAACCTTCAAAGGCTTTGGCTGACAACTGGTCAATTTGATCTAATTCCATATTTTAGTTGTTAGCCACCTACTGTGGTTAGTTTTTTATCCAATATTATTCCACTTGGGTCCAGTAAAACTATGGTCGCTGCCTGCGCCTCAGCGTCGTCGTCCACCATGAGCGTGACGGTACTTCCTTTTAGCATTTTGCTCTTCGACAATACGATTGATGTTTCGGCATCATTATATTTTGTGCGAATGTCAACGCTATATCCATCGGTTACTTCACTGCTTTGAATGGAGCATTTGAGGTTTACCCACTTAAAATCCTGGATTTTAGCCTCAACGTTACTTGCATTCGGGTTCTCTATGATCAGGATGGGAATCAAACATTCATGTATGGAAATTCCTCCATGGGCATATTCTTCGTTCGCTTTGAAAAAGGATATCCCGGGTGCATAGGCAATAAAGATGGAAGGATTCCAGCGCCAGGGCAGGTGTAATAAATCTGTATTTACGCCTTCCTTAATTAAAGCACATCGGCCCCATCGGGTTTCAAAAAGACCCGCGTTTAATTGTGTCTTAGGCAAACCACCCGGCAGCAGCAGCCAGCCATGATCAGTCACAATTTTAATCCGCTTTATTCCTTTTGAAAATGCCTGCTCTAATGTTTCCTGGACCTGGTCAAATAATTCTTCCACACGTTTGACCATCCCGGCCTGCTCTTCATGACCCTTGGTATCAATATCTCCAATTTCCTGCCAAAACCTCCCCGCTCCTTCTATATCTTCACCGTTGGATACTAACTGGAATTCATTGCTTTTCAATGCTTCCCGAAACACCGAAGTAAGCAAGTCTTTACCGTTATTGAGCTGTGGCCGAAAGTCAGATATATTGCTTTCAATGGACACCAGATTTGCTATCGGTGACACATGAACTTTGGCTGTTGGAGTTAGCGAAGGAATTGCTGACCAGCCAGCATCTAGTGAAACCTTCAACTTATTTTTAAGCAAACGAGTTGTAAATTCTTCCGCAAGTTCATACCGGAATGCATCGACAAACAAAACATAGGATTCTGATTCTATCTCAGCACTTACATCAGTAAAAATGGAAGCGTCGGTTGCCATCAGCTTTTGAAACTTACTAGTGATATTTTCCAGCCATGGCTGATAGAATAGTTGAATCAACGATTTTACTATTTTCCTATCCTTCTCGCTTTTTACAGCTACCAGCGACTTACGCATAAATTGGTCCACCTCAAAGCCGCGATCTATATAATAGGATCTGAGTTCTTGAATACTACCCGACGGGTATGTTTCCAAGGATTTCTCGGCCAATGGAACAAGAAACTGCAATGCATTGGCCAGCGGTGATTGTCCGAGTTCCGACCAAACCCATTCTCTTCGAATTTGATGCTGTTTTTCTAAATCGCGTAATTTTTCCAGTGCCTTTGGTATATCAGCCTTGGCTGCTTTCGATAATCCTTGCGCCAAAACAGTTTCTTTTTGCTCATTGACTTGCGGCCAGCTTTCATCCGGAAGCGCATATAAACCAATACCCAAATCTTCCGGTTTGCCTAAACGTAATCGCTCTTCAATCTTGGAATATTTGCGCGGTGCGTTGATATAATGTTGCCAAACATTATTCCAGAGGCCTTTTTGAGCCCCAAGTTTTTCAGCAACGGCTTTAATATTTTTATAGTCAAGTTCAAGTCCGTACTGCGACTGGAAGATATTTTTGAAAGCTTCACGCTTACCTGGCTTCATCGTATTCAGAAAATCATCCCCATCGCTCATCCATTTTAGAATGGCAGAAATCACGTCAGGAAGCGACTGATTATTGAGGTAATCTGCATCGATGAAACTTCTTCCATAAAGAACCTCTCGATCTTGAAAAATGGATGGCAGGGTTTTCTTCAACGCGTCTCGTGTAGCGTTGTCCTTGCTTATTTTGAGACCTAAACCGTTGATGGTATTTTCAACAAAAGCCAAAACACTCCATTCTCTTCCGTTTTCCTGCAAAAAAAGTGTCCCCGTGTATTGATACTCGATTAAAGGCTGAAGGTCAAAAACGGCATTTTCTACATTTCTCAGATCTGCTTTGGATATTCCGGGCAAATAAATAATGGGCGTACGATCCTGTGGCCAATCAGCCTCAGGCAGTATTTTGGCGAGCATGCATTTGATCCAAATAGCAGGTCCGCTTTTTTTTGCCGGTTGATAGCTTCCATAAACCAATAATTCGGGCAATTCTCTTTGGAGATCTAGAATTACATCCAGCCATTGGTTTTCAGGATCAGGCCATAGAATTACCTCAGGCTTGACCATGATATTGCTATTATGGTTTTCAGCCTGTTTTAATGCCTGGATCACTTTATCGTAAATACTTTCGCTCATACCGTTTTTTCTTCTCTGGCCGCATGTTTGGCTTCAAGACTCAAATGTTTATCATTATCGCGTATCTCTCCCCAAAAAGAGCCGGGAGGATTTTTTCCTCTATCAATCCCCCACTTAATATTTGGTTTTTTACGCAGCACATCTGCTTCCATAAATGGACGGATATTGAAGCGAACTCCATCATTGAGATCCGGCTCCCAGCCAATGGGCTGTTGTTCGAGCGGTTTCCATCGGACAAAGATATCGTACGGCGCTTCTCCTTGTAAGATGGCTTCAAGTTTGATTTTGAGCTTTAATGCCGCACTTAACAAACCTTCTGCTCCGCTTTCCTCTGCTTTTTTCTTTGCCTCGCACATGCGTATCCAATCACCCAGATACGTGTAGATGAGCTTAGAAAGATTGTCCTTGTCTAATTGATGGTAATTAACCAACGCTGAAAATCCATCATTCCGCCCGTCCCAAATATGCCAGATGAATGGACGGTTATTGAATACTTTGCAGTGTTGAATAAAAAATTCTTTACGAAGCCAATCTTCCAGATTAATAGCAGTTGCGCCTTCTTTGATTAGCAATTGTGAGATCGTTTGATTGTCCCATTCGTCCGCAAATACTTCCTGTAAATAGGCCCTTAGTCGATCTGCTCCTACTTGCTCTGCATTAACAGAGGGAATACAGAAAATACCATCGTCATCCGTAAGTGCATGGAAGACTTTTACGGCTTCAATTAGTATTCTGGCTTCATCTGAAAGCTCCATTTCCGAATCACTTTCCGCTGGCCAGCGGTAACCGAGTACTCTTGCCAAAGCTACTTGCAATGGGTTGTCTGTTTTGATTGGATGCCCGTGAAAGAGCCACTGAGTTGGGTCATCGCTGTATGGTTTGGGTAGGCCATTTGGATATTTTTCTTCCGCTACTTTCTGCCAGTATTCAAGATCGAATGGAACTTTGACTAAGGTTGCATTAGTGACATTCAATTTTTGATCAATTTTTCTGACTTCTTGATTGAATTGCGGAGAAGAGCAAAAGCACCATATTGCTTTTACATGATCCTGATTAAAGGGTACAATTGGTGAACAGCTAATATCGAATGGAGTTCCTTCATACAGTGTTGCTGGCAATTTACCCATTAGACTTACTAGTACGCCCTTCTGTTTCCAAACACTTTCACCTTGAATTCTTGCACTCTTATTCTCATTGTGAATCTTTCCATTTTCTGGCCAATAGAATATATTTTCTTTTCCTCCATACGATATTTCTTCCTTTACAGTGCCCTGTAATTTGATCCAATTATCATTTAGCTCTTTAATATCCCAAAAGAATAATCGAAATCGTTGTGAATCACCACCATGTAAACCATTTGGAGAATTCGCATACTTGCTAAGGCTTTCAAAACTATTACTAAAATCAATAACCACTCTTGCATCTGGATTATTCAGTTGTTCCAGCTGCTCTATTGTTTTCATTTCGGCTGTTCTAATTGCTGCATCTTTTTCAGTAGCACTAGCTGCTTCAGAAACATCAAGACCGATTACTAAGGTCGCATCGGATGGCTGTCTATGTGAAATTGAGATGAGCATGACGTTAAAGTCCCACATTGGGGTTTGAAAACTCTTTGCGCCTAATCTTGCAATAATGCTCCATTTTTCATTTTTCAATAATTTCTCTCTAAACTTTCTATAGGAAGTAAGAAAAAGCCAATTTTGAGGAGTTACGCTACAGGAAATTCCCCCAGTAGTATTTGACGCTAACATTCTCTGGAGAAATACCGTAGCCAAATCACCTTTTGCCTCTGCATAATTTTTTTCACAGTAATTTGCTAAAATTATATCTTGTTTTCCACTACTCAAATATGGCACATTGGTGATCTGCAAAATATATTTCTTGGCCAATAAATGACCCGCTTTCGCAATACCAGATGCCAGTACTCCCCTTTCAAATTGTTCGGCATCAGATTCATTTTCGAGGGCTTTTTTTAATACAGGTTGTAATTGGTCAAAACTGGCCGTAAAAACATCAGCTTTAATAGTTGTTGGATCTAGTAAACTACCTAATTCAGGAGCCAGTTGAAAATGTTCATACAAAACCCGCATACCATTTTCCATCCGTGTTTTATCACTCGCATCACCAATATTTCCAACTAACTTTACCCAATCTTCTGCCGAACCTTTAGGAGCGACGCCACTACAAGCCAGGTTCATTTCAGGTAACTCCTTATAATGCCCACAAAATTTCCACGCAGTTAAAGCCAGGTTAAATGCAGCAATCTGCGTGCAGCGTGCGTCCAACTCTAAACCATGCAAATTCTCTGCTATTACTTTGTCCGTTGCTTGCTCTTTGGTTAAGCCTTCCTCACATATACGCAGTGTAGCAAATATTGGAAACAGAGAAGCAACAAAATGACCGGAGCCCATGCAAGGATCCAGGGAAGTTACAGCTGCGGTAGTATTGGGCCATCCTCCAAAGTCTCCGGCAGCAGGCGTACCATCGTCCAGCAACCGTAAGTATTCAAACTTTACCGGCGGCGTCACACCAGGATTACGACTCACCCACCAGGCTCCAAGCGTATTATCAATAAGAAAGTGAACCATGTAAGGTTCTGTAAAAAGCTGAGTTTTTGCTGGCAATCTTTCACCGTCAATTTTCTTTCCACTTTTTTCCTCTTCTTCTATTCTCTTTTTGGCATCACTTTGCCAAAACTGATATACCCAACCCAAAGCATCATCCGCATTAAAAATGGAGTCTTCTAACTTACTCAGTATTTCTTCCAGTTTAATCCGTTCGTCTGTGGCGTAAACAACCTGCATTAAGGGATCGTCAGGCCGGAAAATGGCAGGAAGCATCTTCGAAGCATAGTTAGCAGCTGCGTCCCACTTATCAGCAAAACCTTCATCATGCGCCAGCTCTTCACAATCTTGCATGGTTACAGCCACACCGTCGGGATGCATGAGCAGCTGATTCGCTTCCAGAAATTTGGCAAACAACATTTTATGCCAGGTTTCATAAGCCAGCTCGTACGTAAGGTTTTTCATCGTTTGCTGCAGCTGGCCATTCAGGATATCACCCAACAACCGTCCCTTACTGCGCAAACTGTTACGAAGCTTTTTTTGCTCCGCATTCATGTGTGCAAAAGGCTCGGAACTGTCTACGGCCAGACCTTTTAACGCATTGGAAGCACCTATTTCGGCAACTTTCCGCGCTTGTTTTACGGCAGATTCTAATGTATTTCTTTGCTGAGGGCTAAGTACTGCCATTATTCAATATCGTTCTTAAGTTCGTTTTCAAATTCTTCCACCGTAGGAAGATTGGTTTTTAATTCGTCTGACAAAGCCTGCGTAACTGTGAACTCACTCACCCCAATAGGTTTGGTCATGCCGCGTAATGCATATTCGACTTCAAGCTTGTTTTTATTTTTACACAAAATAATACCGATCGATGGCTGATCCGCATCTGTTTTAAGCTGGTCATCTACTATGGAAAGATAGAAGTTCATTTTGCCCGCAAACTCGGGTTCAAATTCAACACCTTTCAAGTCTATTACTACGAAGCAACGTAGCCTAATATGGTAGAATAATAAATCGAGCCGGTAATCTTTCTCACCTACCTGTAAACCATATTGTCTTCCAATAAAAGCAAAGCCCTTACCAAGCTCCAAAAGAAACTTAGTAATGTGGGTGGTCAGCTGTTTTTCGATTTCAAGTTCTTGTACTTTCGATTCTAAAGTAAGAAATCCAAAATTGTATGGATCTTTCAGGATTCGCTGCGCCATAATCGCCTGCTGCTCGGGAAGCGCTTCCTTAAAATTACTGACTCCCTTGCCTTGCCGTTGAAAGACAGTTTGTTCTATTTGCAGCGTAAGTATTGCCCTGCTCCAATTATGTTCTACGATCTGTTGCAGGTAAAATAGCGCTTCCGGTACATTTTTGATTTTGTTGAGAATCAGTACATAATGCCCCCAGGGAACCTGAAATAAAATGGCGAATAGTCCAACAGGTTGTTGGACTGAATACATGTTTTCAGTTGGGTTATTTTGTGAAGCAGACTGCTGAATGGGCGAACTTTCAATCGGCTTATCCAGTCCAACAAGTTGTTGGACTGGATAAGCCGCATAGAATTGATAAAATTTTCGAATGGAAAAAAGATTAGAACGAGAAAAGCCTGTGGTGTCAGTAAACTCCGTTTTCAGGTCTTCAACTAACTGATTCACATAGTTATTTCTACCTTCAAATAAAGCCTGGTTATCGAAAATCATCTTGCCCATATTCCAATACAGCTGAATCAAGGAACTGTTCACCGCCAGGGCTGCCTTGGTCTGGGTAGACCGTACAGCAAGCTTGAGTTCAACAAGCAATTTCTTATACCGCGCTTCGTCAGAAAGACCTTTACTCATTCCGGGATTTGATTATTTTAAGATTACCGAACTTGATTCTTCCAGAAGCATTTCTAACTCTGTCCTCAGCTCAGTAAGATAAGTATCGATATCAGACTGGCTTACAATAGTTTTACGAGGTAAACTATATGTTCTTGCCTGTGGCGCAGATAACAGTATGGCATCGTTCAAAGCAGACTCAAACTGGCTGGATAAAGCGGCTTTCTTCGTATCCCAAGTATACAAGGATTCCCTTTTCAATTGATTTAGCAATGCCTGGGCGTCCATAGCTTTGATTTCAGGCTTTACCAGCAATTGATGCTTAACCAATATGCTACGCTTTTCCTCTGGCGACAATTTCTTAAAATAATCATTCGCCTGAAGTTCAATCATTCTATCATCATAACTGGCGATATACAGTGCTTTCCTGTTGTTGAGAATACTCCCTAATTTTTCAACAAGCAAATTTAGAACCGGTTGAATAGGATCAGGTTCATGGAGCAATAAACGGTTATCCCGTATGGCATTAATCTCGTTTTTGAGCTCTTCAATAGTAGGCTCGTCGGGTGCAAATTCAACTAAATCAACCAGAAGGTTCCAATTTGGCTCCCTCGCTATAACAACCGAGGCCTTTGCATCCCAATCTTTGTACTTCGCATGCAAATTATCTTTCTGGCCGATGATGTCTAATAATCTTTCATTTCCTTCCTTGTTTTCTAATTCCTTTATAAAACCAATATTGATAACATCGGGTCGTGGAGCGGAACCGCCCACTCGTGCGGCCAAGTCCTTTAGCTTCGTTAAGTATGCATTGGAGAAAGCAAATTCCTGACCAGAAGGACAATTGATTCCCGCATCCTGAAAAAGCTTTCGTATTCCAATTCTATCCTTCGCAGATGAAACATGCGCCTCTTTTTTAAATATGGCTTGGTTGATGCTTTTACCATTAAGGGTGTTTTCAGTGGTGGAAAGCCAGGTAGCATTTCTCAATACGGTCAGCACGGCATCAATAGCATCCTGTGGCCAGCCGTAGGGTGCTTTGGTAAATTGGCTGCGTACATCTTTACCCGTTTTGGTTGAGTTGCCAATATACCTTAGTATTTCCGATGCTACCGGATGCTTTTCCACATCCCCAGTATAGCCTATTACATTCAACGCATCAGGGACACCCGTTTGCGCTTTACTTAAAACTTGCCCCCAATTTGGATAATCTGCTTTATTCTTAAAATCCGAAAACTGCCTGTCTGCGATACTATGTAGTGCGTCCAGGATATTTTCTTTCAAAGAACCTACTTGAATGATATTTCCGCCTGCAAGATAAACCGTTGATTCATCACATATTTTCTCTACTAACTCTTGGATCGAAGTCCTGGCTTGGATCTTACGGGTTTCCATACTTTTCTTAGCCTGCTCGCCTTCCGGAGTGGATGGCAACCCCATCACGTCGGATGTTAGCTCAGCCGCTAAAAAATTTACAATAGCCGATTGCAAATCTGAATCTCGTTGCTTCTTTACAAAAACATAAGCAAGCGATGCGTCGCTTCCAGCTGTGCGAATATCATTTACGACGTTGGCCTCATTCTCATACCAGCCATCCCGAATCCAAAGGTTCAATTTCACCTCCGTAGCAGGCGCAGAGTCCTTGTCCCACAATTCAAATTCCCGAACGGTTTTAGATATGCCCTGCATCACCGCAATTCCTTTTGTTTTATCCTTAAGATTTGAAACGATTTTTTCTCTTCGTAAACCTTGAATCCGATCCTCCCCAGCGTTAACCAACTTAATACGCTGCTTACTAAAAGCTTCCTCCCACTCCCCTCCCACTTTGGTTTGAAGTTTGTATTCGTCCTTAATCTGCATCAGCACTTTTTCATCCGCCAACTTCTGGATCAATGCTTTGATTTTGCTACGGAACGCTTCAGAGTTCACATTCAGGTTATTAATCAGCAGGTCGGCAATTGTAGCTTCGTTGGATCTTAACCCTGTATTGTGATCATCTCTTGTTGCCTGATCAATCAGGAAGACTGCACTGAGTATCCTGCCCTCCGTTTCCGAATCTCCTCCTAGTGCTCTTCTTGCCTGAATGATGTTGCTCGTTTCATTTGACAAATTTCCTCCCTGAATTAACTGGGTAATGTTTTGGTAAAAGATAAAATCCGCTGGCACAATGTGACCAACTTCCAAATTTGCAATGGACTTTAAGCTGTCATCAATGATACGTAACTGATTACGAAGCTGGCCCGAGGTTCCGGCAGTATCAATCTGTTTTAAAACCTGATACCAGAATTTACGTGTCGATGGCAGAAGCGGATAATCTGCAACCAAAGTGCTTTTATCCTCAGTCAGGTAACCAAAATTTGTCCCGGCCAGATTACGCGATATTTCACCCAACGAACCTTCCAGCTTTGTATTCAACAGAGAAAAAGCGGATGCCTTCTTATCCAGGATCGTTTGACGAATAACCTTCTGTATATCCGTGTTTGACAATTGAACGGGAACCCTGAACCGTGCAATCAACTTTTGCAAGTTGGGAGTTTCTCTCAAAGCACTTTGACCTGTTCCTACCAGAAGAAACTTGCCTTCGAACCTCGAACTCAAATCCTCAGCAAGTAGCTGTAACTTGAATGCTAGGTCACCATCATTTCCTATAAACTGCTGAACCTCATCCAGGATGATGAGCGTACAAGGAATTTTATCTCCGAACCTAAGAGGCAGGATCTCTTCTTTGATGGTTCTGACAAAATCCTCTCTTGAAATGGTTTCAACCCTTTGAAATTGTGCTCTGAATAGCTCTCTTAATTTGGCTTCATTTTCTGCCAATTCAGGTAAAAGTTGAAGCACCGATTTGGCAAGGATTGTTGAAACGTAAAGATTTTCAACTTCCCTCTTAAAAATTTTACCAGCTGCTTCAACCAGCACTTTAAGATCATCATAGATACCTTCCTTTTTTGCCCAATAGACAAATTTGAAATGATGGTACTGCTGTGGCAATTCTAGGGAATTCAAAAATATTTGTAAAAATGAATAGCCAATGTCCTTTGAAGGGAAATCCCGCAAGGTGCCCGCAATAGAAAGTTTTCCTTGAACCTTTTGTTTGCGGTCAAGTTCTACAAAAAGATCTTGTATTGCAGGCGGCAACTGCTTAATGCTACGCGCTGTTTTGCCATTGGGAAACTGGAAATCATCCCATAAATAACTAGCCATTTTGACCAAATGGGATTTTCCACTACCATAAAAACCACTCACCCAAAAGCCCGGTTGCTCGGTACTGTTATAGTTTTGTAAGTAATAATCAAGAATCTTTTTCAGACCGTCATGGTATTCTCCTTCGAAAAAAAAGTTCTCAATTCATGTTCAACCAGACTGTAATCATCTTCTTCGTTGATGGTTCTGATCTTAGCAACGCCTTCGTTTTTGAGGTTTACGTCTTGAGGGTTAAGCGTAAACAGGTCTTTATTAATGGTCATTGTATACTTATAAGGTTATAGGTCTGGCCAAATAGTCCCATCCGTCTCTGGCATCAAGCAAACGGTACTGATTCTGTTGAAATTCTCCCGGGAAAAATATGAGCAAACGGCCTTTGAAATTTTTATCGCAACTTTTTAGTATTTCCGATATTCTGGCAAATCCGAATAATGAAGATATATCCTTAATTGATACTACGGTGTCGGTATCCTGTTCAAATTTGGCCAGCTCATTTTTTAAATACTGAGCAGCAAAAGGGATAAATTCTGCTTCCAGCTGATCTACTATATATTCCGGATTTGCAAAATATTCTTCCTTATAGTCATGGTTTGCCATCCAGGATGGAAAGCATTCCTTCATAGATATCTCTTGCCATCTTTTGTTTGCCCTTATGGCACAGGTAGCAAAATCTCCTAGTCGTAGATCTATTTCGCGTTGCTTGGTAGGATCATAAACCAGGAACCACACCCGTTCGCTGCCAGAAAGCCCCGACGACCAAGGCTCGTTTACCACCTTTTCAAAAATATTAATGAGCTGATCAATTTTCGATTTCATGAATTCCAATTTTGTTTAAGAGTTCTTTAAAAGAGATTGACGTGACTCCTCCTGCATGCTGGTAATGCACTAAATCCTTTTTGCTGCATTCAATTGCTAGGATCCGTAACTTATCCTCAGACAGGCCAAGTGACTTAACACCAACACTGCTCCATATATAATCTCCTCTATCTCCTTTCAGATAGGCCAACAAAAAAGCAAAGCAAGCAACTTTAAAATTGATTTCCGGCTGTACCCGGATGTTCTTGAACTTACCTTCGATAAACCCGGCCTGTTTCCATGAGCTGGCAATATTTTGAGCAATCGACCGTAAGGTACTGGAGGCATATTTTTTGGGATGATACTTTGCAATATTCTCTTCCAATGATTGTGTCAACACCTTCTCTCCTAACCTGATCGAAGCAATAACTTCGACACTTTCAGCAAGCAGATTATCGTGATTGACGGCATAGATAAAAGCCATCAAAGATCTATCAGCTGAAGACGCCATTTTCCAGAAATATTGAAATGCGGTAAACGATGGATGTTTTTCATCCAATGAATAAAGGCGTGTAAGAAATTTGGCGGTTTCCAGCCGACCCGACCCCGATTTCTTTCCAGTCACATTTAATTCCAATGAGTCAAAGTAATTGTTTTCAGCAATCGAATAATCCATTACCTTCTCTAATTCCGAGAACATCATAGTTCTGCTCGTATGAATACTTTTAAACTTGTTCACTCTAATCTTTCTGTTTGCTGTTTTTTTACTTCTACTTCTGTTACAGACAACGCTTTTAATGCAACAGCTTCATCTTTCACAACCTCATAAACCTTATCGGCAAGCCAAAGTGCTAGTAAATCGCTTTCAGGCGTTTCAAAAATCCTACTCAAAATCGTCACGTGCTCTTTTTTGGCGTGACGCTCACCCCGCTCAATTTTGCTTAACATAGGGGTATCAACATCGAGTTGATTAGCTACTTGCCTTTGTAGCAATCCTTTAATCTCCCTAAGTTGTCTTATTTGCTCTCCAAACTGGTTCACGGTACATATTTTGACTTGCCAAATAATGGCAAGTATACGAAAAATAATAAGGTATCTAAGTCTTGCTACTAAGACTCAGATACCTCGTTTTACTCTAATAAATTTATGTTCAGAATTTAATACCTGGAATGCTAAGCATTAATCTTCAAAAATATCCAATCGATTAAGACGGAAAAGCATTGCCTGAGGACTGACACCAAAAAAACCGGCGAGTTGGTCTGTCAAATTATAATTCTCTTCCAAATGAAGGTGCTGCAATTTAATCCTATCAATCACTTCCATAACCAACTTTTCCGGCATCAATAATGCCGCTGCAAAAGCATTTGCTTCAATTTCCTGCGTATTCTCTCCCGTTGAAGAATCTTTATTCCGAAACTTTGGAGGAAAATACTTATCCGGAGTGTCAACAAAAACACCTTTGCGTTGATGCCCAAGGGTAAAATGACCCAATTCGTGGGCAATGGTAAATCTCTGTCTGTTATAACCATTGTTACGACTATAGCCAATGGTTGCTTCCTTTCCATCATATAGAAGTACACCGGAAATATCCTCCCCAAAATCGTACTCAACTAGCTTTATTCCCTTTTTACTCGCTAACAGTTTCACGTCAATTTCCATTGAACCAATGCGTAATACATTCGGGACCGAAGGATATAGGTTGGTTTCATGCAACAGATTCATAGCTAGGCTTTCAAATTTTTCATGCCATTGCGATTTCATTGTGCTTTTTATTTACGATGTGAATCTAAAAATTTATTTAATTGAGACAGGTCTTTTTCTGGTAAGTGTCTGATTTCCTCCTCTTCCAGGACATCTTCCAGTCTGACTAACGCTTGTTTTGGTATCAAATCATGCAGTCCAACACCAAGACTTTCAGCAATTTCTATTAAAAGATGAAGCGAGGGCAGTTGACGGGCTTTTTCAATATTCACCACTGATGCTCTACTCAGCCCAATCCTCAACGCCAATTCATCCTGAGTCATTTTGGAGAGACTTCGGTAGTGCTTAATATTATCCCCCACAAACCTATAGATCCTAATTTGCTTATCAATATCCATGCCACAAATGTAGAACAAATTCGTACAATTGTCAAATATAGCAAACATTTTGACAGTTATAAAAAAATATGATCAATTTAAGAAACTTTAATTTAACACTTTGAGTTTACATTTTGAATATAGTTAAGCAACAATGTAAATTTTAATAAACATGAGCAGAAAAAATCAACATGTGGTACCCCGCGGAGATCAGTGGGCCGTACAAAGCGCAGGCGGTGACCGCGCAACCCGAATAGTGGACACCCAACGGCAGGCAATAAACATTGCCACTGAAATTGCCAGAAATCAAAGGTCAGAATTGATTGTTCACGGGGAAGATGCGAAGATAAGTTGGAGAAATTCCTATGGCAATGATCCTTTTCCGCCAAAAGGTTAGTGATAGCTGCTTACTAATAAGTGGCTATTTTACACACCACGGAAAACTAAATTAACTTCATCACGAAAGCTAAACAAATGACCACGGAATCAAAGGAAAAATTTATTATTCTCTCTATTGATGGAGGTGGTATCCGAGGTTTAATACCTGCTAAGGTTTTAGCAGACCTTGAACGTGAGCTGTTAAAAATCAATCCCGAAAAAAAGCTATATGAGTATTTTGATCTTATTTGTGGAACTTCAACAGGTGCCATTCTTGCAATAGCAATAGCTCTTGGGATTCCGGCAACTGATCTGGTAACCTTCTACAAAGACCATGCGGAAATGATATTTCCACGTTGGTATTTAAAGATTATTCCGAGCAAGAGCAGAGCATTTATCACTTCGATATATAGTAACAGGAAATTACGCTCAAAATTAAAAGAGATCTATTCTAATGCGAATGGAGGAATTCCGCCAATACTGAATGATTTAAAGACCAGGGTATGTATTCCTGTTTTTAATGGAAATGACGGGAGAATTAATGTGCTAAAAACTCGGCATCATGACGAATATAATCGGGACTACAAGTTGCCTGCACATGAAGTGGCACTCTCAAGTGCCTCAGCACCAATCTACTTTCCACCACATACATTTAGCTTTTCCAATGAACATGGAAGCGGAACGAACGTAAACATGATAGACGGTGGAATATTTGCTAATAATCCAGCTCTAATAGGAATTCTTGAAGCAACCGAAAAATTGGGTAAGGCATTTGGCGATGTCCATTTACTATCACTTGGCACCGGAAAAGGAAGACATATCATTAAAAGCGGCTGGAAACCCAAAGATGTGTGGTATTGGCTTTTTCCCAAACCACGGTTACTGGACATCGTATTAGACAGTCAAGCACAGATTACAGAGGAGTATATCAACTTCTTAAAACGGATGACAAATCGACAAAGTGAAAACTTTGAATACTTGCGGGTGCAGGCAGATATGGCTGGCGACACTATTGATTTAAACGCCTCAGGAAAAAAGGATTTGCAACGCCTGGAAGCCATCGGGGATGAATTATCAAAAAACTACTTACACCAAATTCTTAGATTTCTAAAAGTAAAATAATGGCTAACTGTCACCAATTGTTTCGGGATTTTCATGAAGATATTAGTATTGGAAAGACCAAAAGAGAACGAATGACTGATTCTAAAAATTCATTACGGACGAGAATCCGGAAATGGTTTAGAGAAAATCACTCGGATTATGTACCAAAATTTTTTATTCAAGGATCTCAAAAAATGAAATCTGGGATTCGAACTGAAGAAGATATTTGTGATTTGGATGATGGCGTTTACTTTTTCCGCTCCCCTGATGTTTCCGCTACAACAATTCAAGGCTGGATTTGGAGTGCTGTAAATGGATACACAGATACTGCTCCGGAACATAGAAAAAAGTGTGTCAGGTCTATTTTCACAGGAGATTACGAGATTGATCATCCTGTTTATTATAAGATTGACGACGAACCTTATAAAATAGCTGTAAAAGATAGCGGTTGGGAAGATAGTGACCCAAAAGCCATGGTTGACTGGTTTGTAAAAAAGAAAGACAAGGATGGAAGGCTAATTAGAAGCATCATGTACTTAAAGAGATGGTGTGACTATCTACAAAATGAGATGCCCAGCGGATTGGCGATGACTATAGTGGCTTCAAATGGGAAAGAAAAGATCGTTTTAAATGAAAGGGATGATATTACCTTAAGAGATATTCTCAGAGAAATACAAAAAGCGTTGACTTCTAGTTTCGAGTGCATTGTTCCTGCAATTCCAAATGATGACCTTTTTGCCAAATATAATTCAGAGCGTAAAAGTAATTTTTTGAATGCTCTAAATTCCTTTCTTAATGATGCGGATAAAGCGCTTAAAGAGGAGAATCAACTGAGTTCAAGCAAACTCTGGCAAAAGCATCTGGGCTCTTCCTTCCCCGATGGAGCAGATAAAAAAGAGCAATCGAACTCACGGTCAGTTGCAGCTGCTATAGGAGCGGGAACTTCAAACCCATGGGCCATTGGATAACGGCTATTCTCTCTTCCAGCTTGAAGCGATACAATTGATTGAGCAATTGCCTGGATTCACATATTTCGAGGAAGACAATGCTGTCCCACAAATTGTAGGTCGGCTTGCATTAGCTGATAATCAAGGTGTGCTGATCGATACATATGACATTAGGATCGTCTGCACATCCAACTATCCATTAAGCTTTCCACTAGTATATGAAACCGGAGGCAGAATACCGATAAATATTGATTGGCACGTATATCCAGACGGGCACGCCTGCATAAATACGATTCCTGAAGAAATTATTACTTGCAATAAAGGGATAACTTTAAAAACATTCATCGAGCATCAAGTTAAGCCATATTTTTTTAATCAGAAGTACCGCGAACTGAATGGTTTCTTTTTGAATGAGCGAGCGCATGGCCAACAGGGTACTATCGATTATTTCAAGGAAGTATTTAAATCCAACAACTTGCGCTTCATCAGTCTTTTGCTTTTATATATTAAATCTAATCCTGAACCCAACCGTGTAAAGAACTGCTTTTGCGGAAGTGGAATAAGATATAGAAAGTGTCATCGGGAGGCTTTTCGTCTATTTAAACCACTTTCAGTATCTGCAATGGATCTTTTCGTCAACACGCTAATCTCCTATCTAGCAGCGTAGAATCACGATTATTCCAAACTCAACGATTTCTAATAGCACCGCGAGCAATGGTTAATTCCTTTCAACAAGATTTCAAAGTAAAATCTTATCCATTTTTATTACGGTTCTAACGAAATAATAATTTCAAATTTGGCCTCTATTCCCTTTTAGTTCTAACCCATCCTTCAACTTCAATTCCTTCATGCCGTAAATAATTATAGAGCGTTGCCTTGCTTCCAATTTTGAGTTGCTCACAAATCTGCATAGTGGTGTATTTCTTACTTTGATACAACGTAGCTGCCAGGCTTGCCAACTCTTTTGATTTTTTAGTCAACCCCTTTGGCCTACCTCCTACCCTACCTCTCGCCCGTGCCGCCTCCATGCCAGCCAAAGTTCGTTCCATTAAAATCTCTCGTTCGTTTTCAGCGAAGACAGAACTTAACATATACCATAGCCTACCCATTTTGGTAGAAGTGTCAATTCCCTCCGAAATACTCCGGAAGTTTACTCCCATTTCTTTCCATTCCACCATGAGCTTGATAAGCTCGTAAGTCGTTCGCCCCAACCGGTCAATTCTCCAGACGACTATGACATCGCCCTTCCGAAGCTCCGAAATCATCCTTATATATTCGGGTCTCTGTGTCGAAGCCCCAGATCCCTTTTCATTATAAATCTTCTCACAACCCGCTTTCGTAAGAGCATCAAATTGCAAGTCCTGATTCTGCTCGGTCTTCGAAACCCGTATGTATCCAATCACCATTCAAATAGTACAGTTTAACGTGCCAGTTCGCAATATACAATAACTTGTTTTGGTGTACCACTAATCTGTAATTTGAAAGTGGCAAAATCACATGGTTTATGAACTAAAAGGGGAGAAAAATCGAGAGGGCCTAGAGTACAGAAATACCACCGATTAAACGAACGGTGGCTAGTTGACTGGTCGGTCATTTTTAAACAAATTACAACGATGTCAAAAATGTTAAGCTGCCTCCTAGTGTCAAATTTCACAAAACGATCGAAATGTTTTAATGAGCTTATAATCAAGTTATTATACCGCTGAAATTTTCGCTAGAGCCTCTAAATCTTTCATAAAATGGTTCGAAATCTGTCCGGTTAGGGCTACACAGAAAGCCACTTTTACGAGTGGCTTTCTTTTTTTGGTACAACATAGGTACAACAAATAATTAGATAAGGGGGATCAAGCCAAATTCTTGGGGGGAAGGAAATGACAATTTCACGCATAAAGTTTGGATAGTCTGAAAAGGAAGAATGAAATATCCCTGACACCCCGGGAGGTGGAACGGAAGGCTTTAATCTTTGCGTTGAATGATTCCGCCAAAGCGTTGGTACTTCTGTTGTTGAAAAAATTCAGGATTTCGACGTAGTGCGCTTCGATAGATTTGGCGACAGTCCTAAACGACTCCAACCCAGACCGCTCTACATCGTCGTACCAGAATGCTAAGGGCTTGTATGCAAGTTCTTTGCTGGTATAATTTCGGAAGATCGTGCCCGGTTCTAAGGATAAATTATAAGCTTGGTTTATCAAAGGGCATCTCTCAAACAGCAATTTGGCTCTTATAAGTTGTGATTTAGTCCAATTTCCATTGCGGCATTTCTCTCAATGCTTAAAAAGCAAATAGCTGCTTCTGGCAAGCAATTGCTTTAAAGTATCGCCATTTTCCAGCAATTGAGGATCGTAGGATTTGCGAGCAATTTTCTCAGTCTTAATAGCTTCATTTTCCTGATCCAGAGCCTCCCAGCGATATTTGATCCTGATTTCTTGTACGGCGTCATATGCCAGCCGCGTCGGCGGTCCGATTCTGAACATGGAATCGATCAATAACCTTGTCTGCTTTTGCAGTTGCACATGCTATCATGTTGGTAGTTTTGTAAAATATGCATACAGCTGCACACTGTAAAGCGTCCTGAATCCCTTGATTACGGATGAAATCCGTTACAATCCGTACCGCCATAGACCAGCGCGCGACATTTGCAGAGTATTCGTGCATCTCTTCCTGAGCGGGTGAGATGGCAAATATACATTGGGCGGCAACTTTCGCTCTTACAGACGATAGCTTGAAATCGGAGTGGTACTCTGTCAGTTTGGTAAAGACATTCGGTACGAAGTGCCAAATGGTGCGTATTCACTAGCGGTACAACCCGACAATTCTGTGACCTTGGCGCAGCTACGGGATATGTTGAATGACCAGCCGACGATTCTGCAGGCTTACGTTTGGGGTACAGAGCCCCTGTATCGCTTTCTTTAGTATGTATTCGGTTGCCGACTGCGAAGCTGTTTACCAGCTCAATCTGAGTCACGTTGTAATGAATGCAGAACTTATGGTTGGAAGAACGATGAGGGAATGGGTCAGAAAGACGTTTTGGTTGAACGATTCGCCCATACCGCGATATGATCGGTCTATCACAGCCCTGCTTGGGTTCTGGTTTTGGCATACCATGTCGGTGTGCCTTTGGATGCGCGACATTGAAATGCAAAATGTCCGCACTATCCTGATAAAATAAGTTGCGCGGTAATCTTCAGTTTAAACGGTTTGCCAGTCGAGATTTCACAGAGGACGAATAACATTTTTCAGCATGGTTACCTTTGATTTTTGAGGTGAATTCTCAAATCAAGTCATTGACACTCATCGCATTGGTTTGCAATAGATATTGCAGACAGTTTAACCTGGAAAAACCAAGATATTGTAACCAATGGGTCACAATATCTTGGAAAACCAGCCGCGTTATCTTATTTTAGCGGCTTGAATAGATTTTTCTTACATATCATCCTTACGCTTGTCATTCTTGATACCTCACCATTGTATCAGGTTTTGAAAGTCCCTTCCCTGATTCGTCATTTTACGGAGCACAAAGCATTGAATCAAAAAATCAGCTTCGTTGATTTTATTGCGATGCACTACTGGGGAGACGACCTTGATGATAAAGATGATGACAAGGACATGCAGCTTCCATTCAAAAAATTTGAGATCCAACAGGTAAACTTTGTCCCTATTCCTCCCGCCTCCGAGTATTGCTTCAAAAATACGATCTGGCCGATAAAGGCAGATTTTAGTCCTGATAAGCCACAGGGGCATTATAATGCCGCTGTAGGTTCTCTCTTTCGCCCTCCGCGAGCATAAGCACAAATCATTTTTTTCAGGGTTTTCAACCTGGTTTCTGTGCCTGCACCGATTTGTGCAGCAATAGATCATGTGCTATGTATTTATTTAAAAATTCGTTATGCTTGATAACATAATTCAATTCTCAGTTAAAAATAAACTGTTAATTGGGATTTTCATATTGTTGTGGATTGTCTATGGCACATATGAAGTAACTCAATTGCCAATAGATGCCGTTCCGGACATCACCAACAACCAGGTTCAGGTCATCACTACTGCACCCTCATTAGGTGCGGAAGATGTAGAACGTCTCATTACTTTCCCGATCGAACAGGCAATCAGTAATATTCCTGGTTTGAAAGAAAGCCGAAGTATGTCCCGTTTCGGGCTTTCTTTGATTACGGTCGTTTTTGATGACAACTCCGATGTGTACTGGGCCAGGCAACAGGTTACCGAGCGGCTTGCCCAGGTTGAGATTGCTGAAAACGCAAATACGCCGCAGCTGGCACCCGCAACGACGGGATTAGGCGAAATTTACCAGTATGTGTTAAAACCCAAGGACGGCTATGAAGGTAAATATTCATTGGCGGATCTTCGTACCACCCAGGATTGGATTGTAAGGCGCCAGCTTCTTGGAACAGAAGGTGTGGCTGATGTTTCCACTTTTGGTGGCGAACTGAAGCAATACGAAGTCGCGGTGATCCCTGCCAGTCTGAAGGCGCTCAACCTGACGATAAGCGATGTTTTTACTGCATTAAGCAGAAACAATCAAAACACAGGAGGGGCGTATATAGAGAAAGGTCCCTCGGTGCTTTACATACGGAGCGTTGGGTTGGCTGGGTCCATGGATGATATCAAGAAGATTGTAGTCAAAAACAGCACAAACGGAACACCTGTGCTTATCAGTCATGTTGCTGACGTAAGGCTTGGGTCAGCAGTCCGCTATGGCGCATTGACCATGGCTGGTAAGGGAGAGCTTTCGGGAGGCATCGTGATGATGTTGAAAGGGGGGAACTCATCGGAAGTTGTTAAAAATGTAAAAGCCCGTATTGCTGAGATCCAGAAAACATTACCTGAGGGGTTGGAAATCGCGCCGTTTCTGGACCGAACAAAAATGGTAAACAATGCCATTGGAACTGTAGAGCGCAATTTGCTGGAAGGAGCTGTCATCGTGATACTTGTGCTCGTTCTATTCCTTGGCAACCTGAGAGCCGGATTAATTGTCGCGTCGGTGATTCCATTATCCATGCTTTTTGCGATCACGATGATGAATCTTTTCGGAGTAAGTGGAAATCTAATGAGCTTGGGAGCACTGGATTTTGGCCTGATCGTGGACGGCGCTGTGATCATTGTTGAAGCCATTCTGCACCACATGCATTCTTCAAAAAGGGTGGGACTTGCTAATGAAGTTTCACAGCAGGAAATGGATCATAAAGTAGCTGGCTCAGCGTCACGAATGATGAATGCAGCCGTGTTTGGTCAGGTCATCATTCTGATCGTTTACCTTCCGATTCTTTCTCTTTCGGGCATCGAAGGCAAGATGTTTAAGCCCATGGCGCAGACCGTTGCCTTTGCGGTATTAGGGGCTTTCATTTTATCGCTGACATACATTCCCATGATCAGCTCGATGTTTATCAGTAAAAAGATTTCTCACGAACCTAATTTTTCGGATCGTATCATGAGGCGTCTGGAAAACGTCTACGCCTCATTACTGACAGGAGCATTGAAGTTCAAAAAAGCCCTTGTGTTTTCATCATTTGCACTCTTTGGCCTTTCTGTCTTTTTGTTTACGCGGATGGGGGGGGAGTTTATCCCTCAGCTTGAGGAAGGAGACTTTGCAACAGAAACCCGCTTGCTTGCGGGACAAATCTCAGCACGACTATTGAGGCATTTAATCGTATTTCCAATAAAATAAAATCCGATTACCCCGAGGTTGAAAATATCGTTTCCAGAATTGGTAGTGCCGAGATACCCACAGATCCAATGCCCATAGAAGGGGGGGATATGATTATTGTTTTGAAAGATAAAAAAGAATGGACCAGTGCCAGATCGTTTCCTGAACTTGCCGGAAAAATGGCCGTTACTGCGCAGGAAGTCGTGCCCGGAGTAACCACAGGATTTCAGTATCCAGTGCAAATGCGATTCAACGAACTAATGACAGGCGCTAAGCAGGATGTGGTTTGTAAGATATTCGGGGAAGATCTGGATAAACTTGCTGCCTATGCGGAACAACTCGGATCTATTTCCAAAACAGTAAAAGGAACGGCAGACTTGTATGTAGAAAAGGTGACGGGCATGCCGCAGGTTGTGATTGAATTCAACAGGAATGAAATCGCAAAGTATGGGCTGAACATTGATGATATCAATCGTACAATTAACGCAGCGTTCGCGGGAGCGGCGGCCGGGCAGATTTATGAGGGAGAGAAAAAGTTTGATTTGGTTGTACGGGTTGGGGACGAAGGGAGGAGAAACATTAATGACGTGCGAAATTTGCTTATCTCTACACCGAATGGAATACAACTTCCGCTTTATCAAGTGGCAAGTATTCAGGAGATAGAGGGGCCGAACCAGATACAGAGGGAAAATACCCGTCGCAGAATCATTGTCGGCTTCAACATAAGAGGAAGAGACGTGCAATCGATTGTGGAGGAATTGCAGAAAAAGGTAGAATCCAAAATCAAATTCGAGCCAGGCTACTCCATTACCTATGGGGGCGCGTTTGAAAATTTGCAACAGGCAAAATCACGCCTGATCATAGCAGTACCCGTGGCGCTGCTGCTGATCTTTATCTTGTTGTATTTTGCATTTTCATCTCTTAAAGACGGAGCCCTCATTTACACAGCGATTCCGCTTTCGGCGATCGGGGGCGTATTTGCACTTGTTTTCAGAGGCATGCCGTTCAGCATCTCGGCAGGCGTTGGGTTTATTGCACTTTTCGGAGTGGCCGTACTCAATGGTATCGTGCTACTTTCCGAGTTCAACAAGATTAGAAAAGAGGGCCTTATCACCGATGCGATCCAACTTGTGCTGACAGGAACCCGTAACCGCCTCCGTCCTGTGCTGATGACGGCTGCCGTGGCTTCGCTGGGTTTTCTTCCAATGGCGCTGAGCAATGGTGCGGGCGCTGAGGTGCAGCGTCCTTTGGCGACAGTTGTCATTGGCGGCTTGATCACCGCTACCTTGTTGACCCTTTTCGTCCTGCCGGCTCTTTACTTATTATTTGATTCCAAAGTTAAAATAAAGCCAGCGAATGCGGTCTTGATTATCACTACGATATTATTTACGGCAAATCACACAAATGCCCAACCAACGCCCGTATCGGTTGGCTTGGCCAGCGCAGAAAAGCTTGCGCTGGAAAATAACATGCAGGCAGCCAGTTTTCGCTTGAACGAAAAGGCTGGTGAGCAGTTACAATCCAGCGCATTTGATATTGCCAAAACGAATGTCACCGCCGATTTTGGAAAAATGAATAGCATCAGCAATGATACACGTTTCGGTATCAGCCAGACTTTCAGCTTTCCAAAAGTTTACGCCAGTCAGAGGAAATTGCTGGAGGCAAATTTCCGTACTTCCCGGGCTCAGACACGGGTTGCCGAGCAGGAAATACGCGCAAACGTCCGTCAGTTATTTTATGAATATGTGGCCTTGACCGAGCGTCAAAAGCTCCTGATATACGCGGACAGCGTGTACAGGCTTTTTGAAACCAAAACCAACGTACGTTTTGAAAAAGGCGCGGCAAATGTGCTGGAAAAAACGACCTCGGAATCACATCGACAGCAGATTAGCAACCAGTTGAATTTGTTGAACCGGGATCTGCTCATTGTGTTCAGGCAATTTAATCAGGTTATTCAGGGCCGGGAATATTATATACCTAAAATAGACAACGCCAGAATCCAGAACTTAATGAGCGTAGCCGACACTATGGGCGTCCTGGAACGCTTACCATCGGTTGAATTGGTGACGCGTCAGCAGGAAGCTTCCGCCTTCCGCTGGCAAGTGGAAAAATCGAGGCTGCTCCCGGATATTACACTTGGCTACAACAACCAAAGCTTGATCGGTTCTCAACTCGTAGGAGGCCAGGAAACATATTTTAGTGGAAAAAAACGCTTCAATTACATCAATGCGGGAGTCAACATTCCACTGTTTTTCAAGGCACAGTCAGCACGAATAGGAGCCGCAAAACTGACCTACGAAAGCAATCGGAAACAGACAGAATTCGTCCGTTCTCAATTACAAAGCGAACTATCAATTGCTGTTGACCAGGTCCAAAAATATCAGGAGAGCCTGGATTATTTTGAAAATCAAGCCCTTAAAAATGCTGAATTGATAATTAGCACAGCGGATCAGCAGTTTCAAAACGGTGAAATTGATTATCTGCAATGGGTGATCCTTGTTGACCAGGCCATAACAATTAAAAGCGAATATATCAATGCGCTTAATAGCTACAACATGGCCGTGATCCAATTACTAAAATTGAACAATCTATAAAAAACATAAAATGAAATCATACATCTTAATCGTCTTTAGTTTCTTGCTACTTTCCTGTGAGACAGACCCGGGTAAAAGCAAGCTGGCTGGTGAAAAAATTGTGCGCTCGATCGTGCATGAAAACAAAGTGTCATTTACTCCTGAACAATTAAAAAGTGTGGGTATAGAAGTAGGGACACCACAAGTGGAAAATATCAGTAGTGTTCTAAACCTTCAGGGAACAATCGACGTCCCACCCCAGAGTACTGTAAGTCTCAGTTTTCCTTTGGGAGGTTATCTGAAATCTACTAAAATGCTCCCAGGTATGCACGTAAAAAAGGGACAGGTGCTGGCGATACTTGAAGATATGCAGTTTATCCAGCTTCAGCAGGATTACTTAACCGCCAAAGAGAAATTTCTCCTTGCGGAATCTGAATTTAAAAGACAGCGGGACCTGAATGTTAGTAAAGCAAGTAGTGATAAGGTATTTCAACAAGCTAAGTCCGAAATGGAAACGCAAAAGATCCTAACCAGTGCTCTGGCACAGAAACTTGAAGTAATCGGAATTAACCCCAGCGGACTAAACGCAGACAATATATCTAAAAGTGTCTCAATCTTCTCCCCTATCAACGGTTTCGTATCTAAAGTAAATGTCAACGTCGGAAAATATACTTCGCCTACCGACATGCTGTTTGAGCTTGTGGACCCCAGTGATATCCATCTGGCGCTCAGTGTTTTTGAAAAAGACCTGAATACCCTTTCAATAGGACAACGCGTCACTGCTTATACCAACAGTGAGCCTGGTAAAAAATTTCAGGCCGAAATTATTCTGATCAGTAAAAATCTTGATCAGGATCGAATGGCCGAAGTACATTGCCATTTTGAAAAATACAGTGCCTCTTTGGTTCCTGGTATGTTTATCAACGGTGAAGTTTCGGTGAAAAATAAAAAAGCACTCACAGTGCCGGAAGATGCTATTGTCCGATGGGAAAATAAATTCTACGTTTTTATGGAAGGAGGAAATGGAAAATTTGAGATGATACAAGTTAATCCGGGGGTGATTAATGGGGGTAAACAGCAAATTGAAGCTGCTGGGATTAGCCACAACACACGCCTGGTTGTAAAAAACGCCTACTCCTTATTGATGAAAATCAAGAACACGGAGGAGGAGGGTTGATATTGAATAAAGTTTGGATTTGTGATTCTAAAAAAAGGATTACAAATCCTGGCTTTTTGTCGCTATTCAAGCAACCATAAAAGAGAACCTTTCGTAGATGTTTTTGAAATCTCTAACATAACAACCTATGAAAAAGCAAATCTTTCTAAGTCTATCATTTTTTGTGCTGGCTGTAACAGCGCTGAGTTCATGCAGCAAGGACGACAAAGGACCTGGTCCAGTATCCTCAGCTGTACCCGGTGCAGGATGGAAAGTAGCGCTCTTTACGGAGCCAAAAGAGAATAAAACAAGTGACTTTATTGGATATACTTTGGAATTTGGAAGTACTGGAACGCTTACCATTACCGGAAACGGACAGGCTATTACCGGTACCTGGAAACAGCATCAGGATGATGGTGTCAGTAAGCTGCTCATTACACTGAATACAACAGATAATCATCTTTCAAAACTTAATGACGATTGGGTGATAGTCTCAAAAACGGAGACATTGATTTCATTGAAGGACGACAACGTTGTAAGCGCGGAGGTCCTTCAGTTTGCCAAATAGCTGATAAAAACGAAAACTTGGCATCATTTAATTCAGGTTTTTACGATGCTTTAACCTTCAGTAGCTTCTACTTTTTAATTTCTGATGGTATTTTCTCATTAAGGCATTGTTGCCTTTGGGAGGGTACCATCAATGCTGTCCGAGCATCAGAAACTGCTTGGGCGACATCCGATTCAACGGTTGCTCTTCATTCAAGTGAGGTCATGCCTTTTATGTTTAATGATATTAGCAAGCGAGAAAAGACTATGAAATACGCTGGAATTATCTTTGCTTATCTTCTCAAATCATAAACGTAAAGAGAAAATTTCATGGACAGTATAAATCAACAACAAGAGGAAAAAAACCATCAGGATCTTTTTGGCAACGAGGCGGGAAAAAAAATTAAAGAGATGGCAAAGAGTGCTAACACCTGTCACTTTTGCACCCGCATTACGACGGGCGAGCCGTTAAAAGTGAGACCTATGTCGATTCAAAAAGTGGACGAAGAAGGTGTTTTCTGGTTTTTAAGTGCGGACGATAGTCACAAAAATGCAGATATAATCGCTGACCCAAGTGTCCATTTGTTATTTCAGGGATCAGCCTATTCTGATTTTTTGAGTGTGTATGGCACCGCTACGATTACAACGGATAAAGAAGTCATCAAGGAACTTTGGGAGCCAATTTTGAAAACCTGGTTCACCGAGGGGATCGACGATCCGCGCATTACAGCGATCAAGGTGGAAGCGAAAGAAGGGTATTATTGGGATAACAGGCATGGAAATGCCGTGGCTTTCGCTAAAACGGTTGTCGGTGCCATTATAGGGAAAACAATGGACGATTCCATTGAGGGAAAATTAGTTAATCCATGAATTAAGAGAGACAGACCGAGATGGTTAGATTTCAGCTTTAGAGTCAAACAATTATATCCCGATAGTTTCAAAAGCAGAGCCGCCTAAAAGAATTGGGCGGCTTTGCTTTTTTGTATTCACAAGAAAAGCTACCCTATCTCTTCCCTAACGATTTGATATACAATGTAATCGACTCGATATCGGAATCTGACAATATCCCCACAAAAGAGGGCATTTCTTCATTGTAGCCTTTGATGATCTTCGCGGCGGGAGTCAGAATGGATTCCCGGATGTATTTTTCATCGGCGATTGTTGTGGTACCATCTTCAAAGTGCCTTTCAGATTTATACAAATTCTGAAAAGGGGGACCATACATCCCTTTGGTTTTGAGGCCCTCAGAGTGGCAACCCGAACAAGCCATTTTTTGGAATATTTCCTTACCGTTTTCAGCGGAGGCAATCATTTTATTTTCTGATGCAACTACCGCAGTTGCATCAGGTTTCTTCTCCGAAAGAACAGCCAGGTCAACATTGTTGAAACCAGCCTTTTCAGGAGTAATTTCGCTCGTATTATTGACCGTGAACCAAAAACGGTCAATCACGTTCTTTCCATCACCCGCTTTTAGATCATAAGCTATTTCCATTTGCATGACTTCCGCCATGTCGGCAACGATTAAAAAGACCTTTTTCCTGTCCTGGGATAAGTGTACCGCCAGGACTGGTAAAGTTTCTTCGCCGGAAGTTCCATCCATCTTAAAATGACCGGATCCATATTCCTCAGTCCGCTTGTAATTCCATCGCTTCACTGCAAAACTTGCAGGAGTTATCGACTTAGCATCGAGTTCGCAATCAAATCCCAAAACAATACCCTGCTTTCCAGCTTTGAATTGGTCGGGCATATAACTTGGTTTTCGTGTATAGCGGAGTCGCTGCAATGCGCTTACGCCCGTAGAGCTGGAACCCCACAAATTAAAGCCGGTGATGTATAATTGACCATCAATTGGACTGATTGTACCTTTCGAAGTTGGCGCGGGATAATTGGCATTGATAAAGGAAACACCACCCTGGATAATGTTAGACGCACTGTCCATCAAAACCCTGAATAGTCCGGGATGAGCAAATGAGAAATGGATCAGGTTTCCGTTCAGAGGCCCCATCTTGTTGCTGGTAATCCATGTCTGGCCAATACTGGACCGATCGGCACTGTGTGGTATCCAGGTTAAGGGCGGCGCAATAGGCGGGTCATCTTTTCTGTGTTTTGTCGGAGGAACGCCATAATAATCTCCCTTTTTAATAAGATAGATAGGTGTGGAAGGTACAAAATTTCCCTGCTGATCTGATGCTGTCAGGGTTCCCTTTTCGGGATGAATGCCTAAATACGGTCCTCGTAAACCCGTCGCAATGATATCTAATTTCAAGCCATCCGGCGCTATTTTCAGGATCGTTCCATTTTGTTCAGATCCCGCCCTAAAGCCTTTTGCCACTTGTGAAGTGACGCCCGGACCATTACTTTGGCTACCGCCCTTCGCAACATAAAAACTGCCATCCGGTGCATACACCATATCCGCCGCCCATTCTCTCGACTCGGGTGACTGAATCATGATGTTCGAAAAATTCTCATAAAAATCAGCAACGCCGTCACCGTTCAAGTCCTGGAAACGCACAATCCCCTCTCTTCCGAAGACGTAAATACGCTCTTTGACAACTTCGATGCTCATTGGTTCATGTAAACCTGAGGCAAATCTTTTCCAATTGATGTTTTGCAGGTTTTTATCAATTCCTTCGATCAGCCACACGTCTCCTTCAAAAGTCACCGCGGCCGCCCGGCCATCATTAAAGAACGCAATATCCGCGATCCTCACATTTCGTTTCCACGGATTAGGCAAGGGCAAGGTGAGCTGATCAGTAACATAAGCTGATGTATCAGGCGATAATTTCCCGATCGTCATCACCTCTTGCTTCCAGTGTGGCTCTCCCCCCTTCCTGAAATCGGGCATGTCGATCTTGTTTTTTCTGCAAAGCTTTTTGAATGCTTCCCTTTGGTTTGTTGGGCCTTTCCAAACTACAATTGTGACTTCTCCACCCTTTATCGCCCTGGGTATATGAATGGTAAGGTACCGATTGTCGGTAACCCCGGATATAGCTGCAATGCCATTTTTGGCAAGTAGCCCAACCGCAGTCACAGTATCTCTACTGGCTCCCTGATAAATGTAGGCAATTCCATTTTTTACCTCACTCGCAGTAGCGTTTTTTACTTCTGCGACCGTTAAGAAAAGATCTTCTGGTATCTTCTCGATTTGGAGCGTTCTTGTAAATGCTGTCTGGTCGGCAAAATGAAGGCTTCCGGGCATCTCAAATATCTCCGTATTTCCAACGGAATAATCGAGAACTGCTTTTCCTCCATAAACGTACACGCCCTTCCAACGACCTTTATCAGCAGGAATCGCTCCCCATTTTGGTTGGTCAGGTAACTCAGGGCTAGGTCTGATGTCTTCAAAAAGTGCTTTTCCAATCGACCATCCAGGATACTGGCCTGTGGCAATTTTAGGTTTGCCTATAACTGTGGTAACCTTATTATTCTTGTTGAAAAAATCTTTGTATGAAATTTGGGCCATCAATACCATCGGCAAAAACTTACCAGTCCAGGCCACCGACCATCTCAGTAAATCCGTGTCAAAACAGACATACGCGCTATCCCCCAATTGCAGTGCGAGAGTCCTTGCAGCAATATTGTCGTCCGGAAAGGATTTGCCCAATTTTCTGGCATCAATCGATGTAGAAATAAATGGGAATCCAGGTTCAACGAAGGGGTTTAACACAAGAGAATCGGCAATATTGGAGATTACCTTGTGGTTGGCTATGTTGGCTGTGAGAAAAACCGAAGCCATCATTAAAAAACCGAATCCTATTTTAAGCACTTGGTTACTGATGTATCGAATAAAATGATTCATGGTTGAATTTGACCGTCGGCTCATGACATTATTGTTCACCGGCATATTATACAAGAGACTAAATTATGGAATTTTACCCGGACGCATTTTTCCCTCTGGTTAAGTTTTATTGTAAAGGACAACTGTTGTTTTTGAGCCGGATCTATTAATCTAAAAGCCCATTGTTGCAAGAGATATTGTCTTTCGAATTTAAAACAATATATGTGAAGTGGTTTATAGTAACCAGGACTCCCCCTTTTTCGTCGGATTTGAATGATTTAGTAACCAGTGGCACAGGGGTTTGGAGTATCGTCACACAGTTGCTTTGCTTCTTTTAGATAAATTTATTTCCATCCTTTGTCATAATTAAAAACTTTGCCTACCTTTGCAAGCCGAAATCGAGCGTGGAGGAAAATAAATAGTCCAATAATTTGATTTTCAGATTGTAGCGGCTCTTTCCGCGGGGAAGCAACAAATTACATTTGATCTTAAAAAAATAAAAGTATATAAAGATGAAACGTACCTATCAACCATCGAATCGCAAGAGGAGAAATAAGCACGGGTTCCGTGAAAGAATGTCTTCGGCAAATGGCCGTAAAGTAGTAACGGCCCGTCGCAAGAAGGGACGTTGGAAACTTACAGTTTCAGACGAAAAACGCCATAAGCAATAATCAAAGGTTTGAAAGTTTGAGTATTGGGACATCCTGTCCTGGACCGTGTGTTTAGTTCGATTCATTCTCAAACTTAGCACACGTTTTCCTATACAAAAAGCTTGAAACAAACATTTGGTAAAAAAGAACGATTGTGCAGCCCCCGAGTGATCGGGAGGCTTTTTCAAAAAGGTAGTGCGGAAGTATACACGTTCTACCTTTTTCCTTTTCGGGTGCTTTATATCTACGAACCCGTTTCTCCTCCTGCATTTCCGCAGCTTTTATTTTCAGTCTCGAAACGACAATTTAAAAAAGCGGTCGACCGTAACCAGATACGCAGACGTTGTCGCGAATCATATCGCCTCAACAAGGCGATCCTGCTGGATCTTCCTGCCAACGCCCGTCCTTCCTATATTGCTTTTTTGTATCTTGCAAAAGAAATATCAACTTTTGACGTTATTGAAAGCGCCACGAAGTTGTGTCTTTCCCGTTTAAGGAAAATGCCTCCCGGGATTTCCAAATTAAAGCAAACGATTCCTGATCAATAGATGAAAAAGTATTTTCGCTCCATTTTATTTGCTGCGCCGGTGGTGGCAGGATTGGCATTTGTATCTTTCAAACAGGACGACAGGCTATTTGAGATTGCCCGGAATCTGGACATTTATGCGACACTTTTTAAAGAGTTGAACGCGTATTATGTGGATGAGATCAACCCTAACCAGTTGATTAAAACAAGTATCGACGGCATGCTCAGGTCATTGGATCCCTATACTGTCTATTATGCGGAAGATGACATTGAGGATTATATGACCATGACGACCGGCAAATATAACGGTATCGGTGCTATGATCAGTTCGGCAGATAATAAGCATACCGTGATGATGGTTTACGAAGACACACCTGCGCAGAAGGCGGGGTTACAACTTGGAGATCAGATTATGAAAATTAACGGTATTGACTTATCTACCAGAGAGGATTTCGATTCCGGTAAATTATTGAAGGGACAGACACAGACAAGTGTAACACTTACGATCAAGCGTTTTGGTTTGCCAAAACCTTTGGAAATTACATTGAGCAGGGACATCGTAAAAGTAACTAATGTGCCTTATTATGGAATGTTGAGCCCTGAGGTAGGCTATATAGACCTAAAAGATTTTACCGCAACCGCCTCGCGCGAAGTCCGTAATGCATTTCAAGAGTTAAAAGGAAAAGGGATGAAGTCGTTGGTTCTCGATCTTCGCGACAACCCGGGGGGATTGCTTAATATGGCAATCGAAATATCCAATATCTTTATTCCTAAGGGGGAAGAAATCGTTTCGACAAAGGGAAAAGTTACCGAATGGAATAAGACCTATACAGCGTACAATCCGGCACTGGACACCGAGATGCCTGTCGCTGTGTTAACCAACAATCGCAGTGCTTCGGCTGCGGAAATTGTTTCCGGAGTTATTCAGGATTTTGACAGAGGCGTTCTGGTTGGTCAGCGCACCTATGGTAAAGGGCTCGTGCAGACCACCCGTGATCTTTCGTTCAACACCAAAATGAAAATCACAACGGCAAAATACTACATTCCAAGCGGAAGATGCATTCAAGCCATTGATTACAGCCACCGAAATGAAGATGGCAGCATTGCAAAAATTCCTGACTCGTTAATGACGGCGTTCAAAACCAGAAATGGCCGTGTCGTTTATGACGGAGGCGGAATTCTTCCCGATATTTTGACCGAAAAAGAAACCTTCTCTCCGTTGGCAAATGCGCTTGGAAGAAATAAGCTATTTTTTGACTACGCCGTTAAATATCATTTTGAGCACCCAACCATCAAGCCCGCAAAAGAATTCCATTTAAGCGATGCCGAATATTCGGACTATGTAAAATGGCTTGGTGGCAAAGAATATGATTACACAACGCAGGTAGAAAGAGACCTGAACTCCCTCGAAGCTTCTGCTAAAAAAGAAAAGTCTCTGGACATTATTCAGGACCAGCTCAAATCTTTAAAATCCAAGTTAGCTCATAGCAAAGACAACGATCTTCAGATTTCCAAAGCAGAGATCAAAATGTTGCTTGAGGAGGAGATTATCAAACACTATTATCTGGAAAAAGGAATGAGAGAGGCGTCCTTCAATGAAGATGCCGAAGTAAAGGCGGCACTCGCCTTGTTTAAAGATCCGGCGCGTTATGCTGAAATCTTGAAAGGAAAGAAAAATTAGTCTTCGATTTCACAAAACAATTTATCATACGTGGTTTGATTTTTCAAAGATCAAGCCACGTATTTTTTCATAAGCAAATCGCCAATGCGCTTACTCAGTATTGATACCTCCACCCGAGGATGTTCGGTAGCCATACATAATGATGGTGAATTACTTGCTGCATACGAGCTGTTTACAGATAAGTCATCGTCTGCGATGCTTACTACGTTGATTCAAAATGCAGTGAGGGACTCTGGTTACGCATTAAACGATCTGGATGCCATTGTAGTAGCGAAGGGGCCGGGTTCGTACACTGGTCTCAGGGTAGGCGCTTCTACAGCAAAAGGAATATGTTACGCAATCGATAAACCACTTATTGCTATCAATACACTGGAAGCAATGTTTGTACAAGTGAAGGGCTATTTCAGTGAAAATGTATTTTTTTGTCCTATGATAGACGCCAGACGTATGGAGGTCTATGCGGCCGTTTTCGATTCAAGTGGCATCATTGTTGAACCCACAAAGGCTATCATTCTTCAGGAAAACTCTTTTGATGAACTTTTCGTGAGAGGACAGGTTGTGTTTTTCGGTGACGGCGCAGCCAAGTGCAGAAACTTGTTTTCATCACAGCCCAATGCTGTTTTTATCAATGAGGAAATTAGGCCCTCCGCTAAAACGGTAGGTTTGTTGGCAGCCAAATCTTTTGAAAATAGTGCCTTTGAAGATCTTGCGAGATTCGAGCCTTACTATCTTAAAGATTTCATGACGCCTCCTTCCCGAAAAGTAAACTTGCCGGTCTAATCAACTTTCAGGCTGACGCGCAAACAAAGTTTCCTTTTTTCGTGTTAATTGATTTTGACCATTATTTCCATGGAAACCGAAGAAATTATTAATCGCGTAGCGACCAGTGGACTTGTTTCTCTCGACCTTGAGGAACTTTATCATCCTGGCGAACGCATATTATTTGATATCAAGGATCAGCTGTTTCAAGGCCTTATTCTCCGGGAAAAAGATTTTCGGGAGTTTTTGAAAATACATGACTGGGCTCAGTATGCGGATAAGAATATCGCTGTCATTTGTTCAGAAGATGCTATTGTCCCGACCTGGGCCTATATGCTTCTTGCGGTTCAACTTGAACCTTTTGCCAATGCAATTGTTTTCGGCGACCTGAATGTGCTGGAAGATAAGCTCTTTTCAAATGCGCTAAGCAGGATAGAGCCCGAAGAGTTTTCTGGAAAACGGGTTGTCGTAAAAGGGTGTAGCAAGGTGCCCGTTCCTGTATCTGCTTATGTGGAAGTTACCCGACTGCTAAAACCTTTTGTGCAAAGCCTGATGTTTGGTGAACCATGCAGCACCGTTCCATTGTATAAAAGACCCAAGTCTTAGTCCTCTTCCAGTTTTTCCTTGATCAGCCTGAACGTCATCCTGTGATAAGAACAATGCCCATGAACTTCAATGGCTCTGCGATGCATGATGGTTGGATAACCCACATTATGCTCCCAGCCATAATGTGGAAATTGTAACCCCAGCTGGCTCATTAGTTCGTCTCTGTAATTTTTAGCCAGAACAGATGCAGCAGCTATGGAGAAATAATGCGTATCTCCTTTTATGATGCATGTATGCGGAATCATAGGGTATGGGGTAAACCGGTTACCATCGACAAGCAAATGTTCCGGTCTGGTTGCAAGTTGATCCACTGCTTTATGCATAGCTAAAAAGCTGGCTTTCAAAATGTTGATTCTGTCAATTTCGTTATTGTCAACTTCTCCAATCGCCCATGCGATAGCCTCCCGTCTGATTTCTCTCTCCAGCATTTCACGCTGAATTTTGGAAAGCTGCTTGGAGTCATTAAGGAATGCATGACGATAGTCCACAGGTAATATCACGGCGGCAGCTACAACCGGCCCGGCGAGACAGCCTCTTCCTACTTCGTCCAATCCTGCTTCAACTGCTTCCTTATTGTAATATGATTTGAGCATTAGTCTTCAAGAATATTAGCCATGAATGTACTTTTGGTGCTGAGTGCAATCAGCAATAACAGAACGGCCCAAAACAAGTAGACCCGATAATGATCATCCACATCCCGCGAGACAACATCCCGAGATTTTACTTTTTCAAGCTGGTCAATTTGGTTAAACACTACAGCCAGGCCTGTGTTATCCGTAGCTCTGAAAAACTTGCCATTTCCGATTCCAGCAATATTTTGCAGCTCACTTTCGTCTACCAGGGCACTGGAAATATTTAAGGTATCGGTAACAACCGGTTTTTTGACTCTTCCCACGGATATACTGTAAACCTTAATCCCGAACGCCTTTGCCAGCTGCGCAGCGGTAACCGGTCCAAGGTTTCCTGAAGTATTATCACCGTCGCTTATCAGTATTGCAACTTTACTGTCTCCCTTAGTTTCCCTTAAACGATTTACAGCAACAGCGAGCGCACTGCCTATGGCGGTCCCAGCAATAGGTATCATATCGGGTTGAATTTCATTCAAAAAACCGTAAAGTAATTCATAATCAGTTGTTAATGGACACAGGGAAACCGCTTCTCCAGCAAAAACAATCAAGCCTATCCGATCCTGCAAGCGGCCTTTGATAAACTTTCTAGCCAACTCCTTGGCTGCCTCCAGACGATTCGGGCTCAGATCTTTTTCCAGCATTGAGTCTGAAATGTCAAGCAACAGCATAATGTCAATCCCTTCGCTAAAACGATCTGTTCGCTCAGAAATTATTTGGGGCCGGGCCAGAGCTACCAGGATCATGCCTATTGCCAAAGCCACACATACAGGTTGGACAAATCGTAAAATTGTTATCCAATCTCTTCCAGATTCTACGGATTCATGTGTGATGACTAATTTCTGCTTGTGTTTTAAATGAAATGCTGAACGCAGCCAGAATAATATGGGGATACTGGGCAGCGCGTATAAAAAATAAGGATACACCCACTGATATGACCTGAGCATGTCATAAGAGAACCATTTTAGCGAAAACCATTGCTCCATATTCGTCACGCGGGTGATGGTAAACTACTATCCAAAATCTGCCGGCGCTTGGTCCTGTAAAGCCTGGTCGCTCCCTCTTTCAAAACTTCCAGCGAACTGTCCATGGTTTTGGATTTGACTTGTCCATAAATGATACCGTCCATGTTTTTAAGGGCGTCAGCTAAAATATCATCCGGCATGTTATCCATTATCTCACGCGTTGTATAAGTGGCAAATGGTTTGTTTTCAAGTCTTTCCAAATAGTTTTTCCAAACAATAATTGCTTTCTCGGCATCTTTTATGTTATTTTTTTCTCTTGCATTCCGTAGTAACCTGTTGAAAGATCGGATATATTCCAGATGTCTCCTCTGCAGTTTGAGAAGGCGCCACTGCTTTTGAATTTCCCGCCCGAATACCCAATTGATACTACCGATAATCCCAATGCCGAGTGCGAGTATTCCAAGAGCGATGGAAAAATTGAATTCGTCTCCAAGGGGCATCAAGGAGACTTCTGGCCTTAACGGTGCTTCTTTTGAAATTACATTCAAATTACTCCGTTTTAAAAAAATCGAATCAACTGCTGGAAAAAAGGCCGTACAGTCTTTTCCATTGAAAACATAGACAGGAACCCGGAGAAGTTGTTTGGCTGAAACGTCGAAAGTTACCAGCTGGTACAAAGTACTGTCGAGTGTTCCGCGCTGATCCGTACTGGAGGTGAAGTTTTTTTGAGATATTATTTCGAAAGGAAAAAAACTGAAAGTACTATCCGCGAAAAAGACCTCAGTTTTCGGATTGTGGCGAAAGCTCAATGCATAAAAGACAGGCTTGCCAACTTCTATACTATCCGTAAGAAATGCAGCATGCAGTTTCCCTGACTTCTCCTGATCCATCGCAGGAGCGTGGTTGGTTACAAATATACAGAGCAGAAAGACCAGGCATTTCAGATCTTGGTACAAGAAGGATTGAAACCGTTGACGCCAGCTGATATCATCATCCCAAAACCATGTCACTTTACTTTTCGCCATTCTTATGAACCTGATACTGTTCCTTTCGCATACCGCCTCACTTTAAACAAATGTATAAGTTCAGGAACATAGTCCTCATGCGTATTAATGGCTATATAATCCGCTCTGTTTTGGTGACAAAGCCTTTTAAGATCTGCACTTCTCTGTTCAAAGCGGTTCGCCATTCCCTCTCTGTAATTCCCCGATGATGTATTTATCCAAACTGTGCTCTGCTTCTCAGCGTCATACACCGGAATAATACCTAAACGAGGCAAGCTGATTTCCCTTGTGTCATACAAATGTATCACGATCAAATCGTGTTTTCGTGCGAGCGCCTTGAGGTTATGATGATATTTCTCATCTATAAAATCAGAGATGAGAAATATCAGACTTCGTCTTTTAAGTAAATTTAACGTTACCAGAATTGCCTCAGAAATATTGGTTCGTGTCGATTCCGGCACCAATTTGTACAATTCAGAAATCAGTCCGTATCCGTGTTTCATTCCGTCGGATGGTCTGATGTATCGCTCGTTCTTATCCGAAAAACAAAGCAGCCCTACCCTGGTTGCTTCCTGGATAGCAGACAAAGCTAGCACTCCACAGATTTCCTTCGCTACATCGATCTTTAGCTTATTCGCTTCGCCAACGTGCTGAGAAGCACTGACATCCAGCATAAAAAAAGCAGTTTGTTCTTTATCTTCTTTAAAGATTTTTACAAATGTTCCGTGACCTTTGGCGGATGTGTTCCAGTCAATTGCGCGAACGTCGTCGCCATATTGGTATAATCTAAGATCATCGTATTCCAGCCCCGAACCTTTAAAAACGGAATGAAAATTTCCGTGTCTTTCACTTGTCACGGCCTTTCTCATTCTGATCTCATACTTCCGGATCTTTCCCAAAAACAATTCAAACATAAGTTTTGCGAAAAAATTTAGCACCTTTGTATGATAAAGAAGCTAAACAAATATAGTTAATTTGAGAGTTAACATGCGGCCAATTGCAAATATCTCATTAGTTTTAGTTCTTTTTGGTATCCTCTTTTCAAGCTGTGAAAATGACGAAAAACCCCCGAAAGGCACACTATCAGAAGAAAAAATGGCAACCATTCTGTCGGAAATACACGTCGCCGAATCGCGGGTTACGCGCCTTCAATTAAAATCTTTGGATTCGTCTTTGTTGATTTTTAGTAAATTGAAAAACGATATCTGGAAAAAGCAGAAAGTAGATACCCTGGTTTATCATAATAGTTATGATTATTACATGTCGCATCCTCAGCTGATGTCACGTATTTATGAAAATGTTGAGAAGAAGATTGAGGCGAGAGAAAAACCAAATAATATTAAATTGTAGAAATCTGGTCCCCTAGTCCTAAAACATAACACTTTACTCGCGGTGAATAATAGTATTGTTGTAATTCCTACCTATAATGAAATTGAAAATATTGATGCGATTATACGCAAGGTGTTCAGCTTGTCGCTTCCCTTCGATGTATTGATCATTGATGACGGTTCTCCCGATGGTACCGCCAATATTGTCAAAGATATTCAGAAAGAATTCCCTGATCAATTGCACCTGCTGGAGCGTAAGGGGAAGTTGGGATTAGGAACAGCATACATCCACGGATTTAAATGGGCGCTGGAGAAAGGCTATGAATACATTTTTGAAATGGATGCTGACTTCTCACATCCTCCCGAAGATTTGATCAGGCTATATCACGCCTGCGCTACTCAGGGACATGATGCTGCGGTGGGCTCGCGTTACATTACAGGAGTTAATGTAGTTAACTGGCCTATTCAGAGGGTATTAATGTCTTATTTCGCCGGTTACTACGTGAGAGCCGTCACAGGAATGCCAATTATGGATCCGACTGCCGGCTTCATTTGCTACACGCGCAGGGTTTTGGAGACGATACAGCTGGACAAAGTACAATTTATAGGGTACGCATTTCAAATTGAAATGAAATTCAATAGCTGGAAATACGGATTCCACATAGTGGAAGTACCGATTATATTTACGGACAGGACTAAAGGGGCGTCTAAAATGTCCCGGGGCATTTTTAAAGAAGCTATTTTGGGTGTTCTTTCTCTTAAAATTAATAGCTTCTTTAAAACCTACATTCCTAAACAGCCAGCTCAGAAATAGCCAGCCAACTCATCAGTCCTGTTGATATTTCAAGCGCCGATTCATCAATATCGAAAGTTGGAGTGTGAACGCCCGAAATAATACCCCGGGCTTCGTTACGCGTTCCCAACCGATAAAAACAAGAGTCGACAACTTGCGAATAAAATGCAAAATCTTCTCCGGCCATCCATAGATCCAGGTCCACAATGTTTTCGGCTCCGACATAAGCGGTAGCCGCACTACGTGTCCGCCTTGTAAGTTCCGGGTGATTTTTAAGGAATGGATATCCCTTTACAATATCAAAAACGCAGCTTCCGCCCATTGATTCAGCAATTCCTTCCGCAAGTTTTTTCATTCTTTTCAATCCATCTTCCCGCCACTCTTCGTCCATACAGCGCCAGGTTCCCTGAATTGTAACTTCGTCAGGTATTACGTTCGTGACCCCATCAGCAATAAAGCGACCAAAGGAAAGTACAGCAGGGTTGGCAGGATTACGGTTTCTACTGATGATCTGTTGCATAGCCACAATGATATGTGAAGCAATCAACACTGGGTCTATCAATTGGTGTGGTGCCGCGGCATGGCCCCCTTTTCCTTTTACGGTGAGGTACAATTCATCTGTGCTAGCCATGTACATGCCCTCACGGAATCCGATTTTTCCAACGGGAATATTAGGCGCTACGTGCTGGCCGACCATACTTACAGGTTTTGGGTTTTCCAAAACCCCTTCCTTTATCATTAATGATGCCCCCCCCGGCGCTTTTTCTTCTGCTGGTTGAAAAACGAGCTTTATTGTTCCCTCAAATTCTTCCCTGAGTTGATACAGAATATTTGCAGACCCTAACAGCGAAGATGTGTGTACATCGTGGCCGCATGCGTGCATCACACCCGGAACCTGCGATTTATAACTTACATCATTTGCTTCGAAAATGGGCAGAGCGTCCATATCAGCACGTAACGCCACAACCTTGCTTCCCGGATTTCTACCTTCAATAATAGCAACAACGCCTGTACCGGCAACACCTTCTTGTGGACTAAGTCCGATGTTTTTCAACTGATTTGCAACAAACTCTGCAGTTTTAAACTCCTCAAATGAGAGTTCGGGATTTTTGTGGAGATGTTGGCGGTTGGCAATTGCAGCGGGTGCGTGTTCTTTTGCCAGGGCTTTTATTTTATTTTGCAGCTGAGACATGTGTTCAAAAAATAACCTATTCAATCAAAATAATGACCTGTGTTGAGAAACCAAAGGTACAAAGAAATAGAATCGACTTTTTACAACGCGAGACGAGGAGATTGATATCGTTATATAAATACCTTATAAAATACTGCCAATCCGGAAAATGAACCATTTAATAAGATGCTATCCTGCTTTTGAAACTACTTCTAAGAAAAAAAGGTAATTTTGGCGCTGATATTTAATCATCAAAACACGAAATGGACTATCAGGAGTTTTTGGAAAAATTGGTTTGCCCACTTACAGGCACTTCCCTAAAAATAGCCGAAGACGGCAAAACACTCACTAGTGAAGACGGAACTATTTATGAAGTGGGAGACACTGGCATTGTAAACATGCTTTATCCCAAAGAGTTACTTCCTGGTGATGCAAGAGAGCAATTCCTTTATGACCAGGCGTTTCTGCGATATGACAAAGGCGTTTCGTGGGTATTTGAAACATTGAATCACTCGGACGAAGCCGCCACAAGACAATTTTTCATTGATCTGATGGAACTGAAACCAGGCATGACTGCGCTGGAAGTAGGTGCCGGAACAGGAAAAGATTCTGCTCTAATTTTGGATCGAGTTCGTCCGGGGGGAACGGCCGTTCTATCGGATTTATCTCCAAATATGCTAAAGCTGGCCCAGGAAAAACTTTCGACAGACGACGTAAATGTTCATTATTTCCTCGGAAACGGGTCGTATTTGCCCTTTCCGGATGATACTTTCGATGCTGTATTCCACTTCGGTGGCATTAATACTTTTTCTGAAAGAAAGAAAGCTTTTGATGAGTTGACACGCGTAGTTCGCCCTGGTGGGAAAGTGGTGGTTGGTGATGAAAGTGTTGCTCCATGGCTTCGAAACACGCCAACTTATGCGACTTTATTAAAGGCAAATCCGCTATTTCGTGCAGAAATTCCGTGGGAAGATGTTCCGACAAACATTGAGAATTTCAAATTGCATTATGTTTTTGGCAATGCTTTTTATGTAATGGAATATCGTGTTACTGCCAAGGCACCCGAAGTGGATATAGATTTGCCGATTCCCGGTAAAGATTTTGTCGATAATTGGCGGATTCGTGCTGAGAAGGCTGTTGATTAAGATATTATTGAAAGCTAACAGTTCGATAACGATATCTGAGGTTTTACGGCTTACACCGATTTCAAAAGCTTAATTGTCTTCAAAAGGTGGTTTGGCCTTTCGATGAGAATTTTTAAGCTCAAATAGCTTCTCAATACCCCAGTTCCGATCACCGATGTGCTCAAAATCTGCGGTTTTCGTGACGCTGTAAACCATTTACTATTAATTAAAAATGTGGATTAAAAAGGGAGTAATATATAAGCCCGACGGAAGTTTGGCGCACAGTCTTTCGCATGCTCAGGTGCCTTTTGCTTACAAGCACAAAGATTTCCTGAGAATTTATTTTTCTTCCCGGGATTCCAGTGGCCAGTCAAGGCCAACTTTTATCGATGTAGATTACGACGACCCAAAAAAGATTTTATACATCCATGATAAGCCTATACTAGAGCTGGGCGGACCGGGAGAGTATGACGAAACCGGTGCTATGCCCGCGTGGTTTGTAGACATGCCAAACGGTGACATTTGGCTTTATTATACCGGCTGGAATCGTACGCATAATTCTTACAGACTTTCTATGGGATTGTCAGTTAGTCATGACGGCGGCTTGAGTTTCAAGAAAATGTTTGTCGGCCCCATCATGGACAGAAGTATCGAAAACCCGATCTGGGCGGCACAACCATCTGTAATTCGTGAAGAAGACGGAACCTGGCGAATGTGGTACATTTCCGGTCACAAATGTGAATACATCCACGGGTATCCAGAGCCTTATTACCGGGGGCAATCGGCAACTTCAAAAGATGGAATACGATGGGATATCAGTGACATCCCTACTTTGGATTTCGATGACTTTTTACATGCGGTAGGACGTCCAAGCGTCTTCAAAGAGGACGGTATTTACAAAATGTATTATTCCTACCGTCACTCCCGGGACTATAGAACGGACAGAAATCAAAGCTACCGTTTGGGTTATGCGGAGTCGGTTGACGGCACAAACTGGGAACGGAAGGATCATCTGGTCGGAATTGCTAAATCCGAAAATCCGGAGGATTTCGACTACCAAATGATCGATTATGCAAACTATTACGAACATAACGGTAAAAAGTATTTATTATACAACGGAAATGGGTTTGGCGCAGCGGGTTTTGCGTATGCAGTCTGGGAAGATTAAGGTGGCTTCAAATCATAACCAAAGTCATTTTTTACACACTATCATGATCTTAAATTTGCGGAAAATGAATTCATGCTGAAAGATTAAGCCCAAACAGGAGCCCTTCAAACTGCTTAATTGGGTGTTGACTCACACCATGAATATTCTTAGATTTCCAATTGCAAAACTTTAAAAATAATGAGTACTCTGCGAGAACAATTCAACAAAGACGGTTATATACTTCTTCGTAATTTTTTGGACAAGGAGGTAATTCACACGATCTACACGGATGCCCGTAAAATATTTGCAGTCCAGATAAAACACGTTACCGGCAAAACGGTTGATATCGATAATAAGGACGAATTTGAAAATGCCATGTTTGAGTTTTTCCAAAAAGATTTTAACGCTTTTGTTAACACAGGGAAAACAGTTCAACATACCTTTTCGCTTCACAAGCTCGGCCTTGATCCCATTCTTGAAAATTTGTTGAAAGAAATTGGACTATCTAGTCCCATCATAGGTGCGCGAGCGGCGATGCAGTTTAACAGCCGGTTTCTTTCCAAAGATGGAAGCAAGCATTGGAAACTGGATGCGCACCAAGATTGGCGTACTGGCCAGGGCTCTTTGGACAGCACGGTAATTTGGCTCCCAATGGTTGATGCAGGGGCGGAGATCGGTGCTTTGCAAGTAATCCCGGGAAGTCATAAGGCTGGATTGAGGGATTCGACTACTTCCGGGTACCAGGGAGGTATTACTTCTGATTTGAACGAAAATGACTTTGTGCAGACTGAATTTCAGGTTGGCGATATTCTCGTTTTCTCTGCGTTTTTGATCCATCAATCGGGTAACAATATCACCAATAATATCAGATGGTCTGTACAGCTTCGTTATAATAATCTGGACGAACCTACTTTTATCGAAAGAGGTTACCCGATGGCCTATATTTATAAGCCTGAAACAGAACTTGTTACACCTGGTTTTCCTACGGTGGGGCAATTACAGGAAGTTTTCAGTTAGAGTAACATTTGCTTATTTTTATAGGATTCATCGCGAATCGATATTATAAGTTTAGAAGCAGACATTACACACTCCTTGAAATCTATGAAGCTTTCCGTTTGCGTTCCGACTTATAATCATCAGCATTACATCGGGCAGATGCTCGATGGTGCTTTGATGCAAAAAACTTCATTCGAATTTGAGATTGTTATCGGAGATGATGCTTCGACAGACCGTACTCAAGAGATTATCAAGGAATACATTGAAAAATATCCTGGCAGAATTCGTGCATTTTTACATCCCACAAATCAGGGACCCTTTGCGCCAAAAGAATTTGCGGGAAGAAACAATGTTCTTGGTTTGGTGAAAGCTTGTCGTGGAGAATATGTGGCGATGTGTGAAGGGGACGACTATTGGACAGACATATATAAGCTTCAAAAACAAGTGGATTTTCTGGATGCTAATCCAGACTATGCCATCTGTCATCACAATGCTGAAGTTATTTATGAAGATGGCAGCCCAAGTCATTTGTTCAATGGTGATGATCAGCAGCCCACTTCGACCATTGAGAATGTGCTTGAAGACAAATGGTTTATGGCTACGGCAAGTTGGGTCTATAGGAATTATTTTCTCAAAGAAGATTTTGCTAATTGGCACGCAAAAGCGGCTTCGGGCGACTGGGCCTTGCTTATACAACTGGCGGCTCATGGAAAAATCGGCTATTTTCCAGAAACGATGGGTATTTACAGAAAGCATAGCGCTGGCCTTAGCAATGTTCATGCACACACAAATCAATGGTTTTTAAACAATCGTATGGAAATGTTTAAAAACGTGAATGAATGGCTGGATAACCACTATGAAACCACCATTGCCCGGACAGTTTCATGGTACGAGGACCAACTATCCAAGATGGAAATTGGCAGTTAATATTAATAATATTTAATTTGCAGTGTTTTCCACAAAACCATGTTTATGAAGTTAAGTGTTGTAATCCCAGCCTATAATGAGGAAGAATCAATAGCGGACACCCTACGGTCCCTGTACAGCACCTTAAATAAATACAATATTCCCCACGAAATTTGTGTCACCAATGATAATTCCAAAGATGGGACGGCGAAAGTCCTTGACGCACTTTGTATCGAAATTCCGACTTTAGTTTATTATACAAATCAGGGACCGAATGGATTTGGCTATGCGGTACGATATGGTTTAGAGCGTTTTACAGGGGACTGTGTTGCCGTATTCATGGCTGATATGTCCGATGATCCGGAAGATTTGGTTAAATATTATAACACAATGCTGGAAGGCGATTACGACTGTGTTTTTGGGTCGCGTTGGGAGAAAGGTGGGAAAGTGGTTGACTATCCTGCATTGAAAAAGGTTATAAATAGAGTAGCCAATTTCATTGTGAAGATGGTCATGGGTATCAAATACAATGACACGACCAATGCCTTTAAGCTCTACAAACGTGAAACAATCGAGGGAATAAAACCATTTTTGGCACCGCATTTTAATCTCACGGTCGAGCTGCCCCTAAAAGCGATGGTGCGAGGCTACAGTTTTGCTGTGGTACCAAACAGTTGGACAAATAGAAAATACGGGGAATCAAAATTGAAGATTAAAGAAATGGGAAGCCGCTATTTCTTCATTCTGATGTATTGCCTTATTGAAAAATATTTCTCTCAGGGAGATTTTATGAAGAAATCTACTGCGCCGAAAAAGGAGGTGAGCAGGTAATTGCGGTTTACGGCTTTTAGGTAGAAGTATGCCTCACATTAGGTTAGCTTCCAGCTACTCATAGATTTGAATCGTTTCCAAAGAATTTATCTTCGCTAGTGGATCCATTCTTGAATGAAGGTCATTTTGTGTGCGATATACGAAATGGCAAGACCCCAGACAGAGGCACTGACAAACATCCACAGAAAAATGGAAGCACGTGGCACCTTAAATGCGACGGCAAGGATGGGACCGAAAATAGGTGTAAAAAGGGGAGGAGTTAAAAATGCTATTCCAATGATTCCAAATTTTTTCCAGATGTTGACTGCAATTCGTGTAGTACGGCTAAACTTCTTCGGTTTGGCTTTTCTATGTTTTTTTAGCAATGCCTGAATTCCTTTTCCTACATAGGTCAGTAAAAAGACACTGAACATCATACCAGCTACGGAGCACATAGCGGTTTCTATCCATGTAAGCTTTAAAATGACGCCGGTGATAGGGCCGCCAAAAAATTTCAGGGTGCTAGCAAGCGCGACGGAAAGGTATTTGAGAAGGATGGTTTCCATTTAGACTTTTACTTGAATCATATCAGAAGCAAAACGTCTTGCCGCCTCATTTGTTTCAACGTAATCGGAGTACGTTGGGTTTGCAATAAACGGAACTTTGGCTGCACTTTCTATGATGAGGTCCGAAATTTCTAAAAACCCTATTCTATCCTGCAGGAATGCATCCACGGCAATTTCGTTAGCTGCATTGATAATACAAGCAGCGTTTCCTCCTCTTTCCATAGCTTCGTAAGCCAGGGCCAGGTTCCTGAATGTATCCAGGTCAGGTTTTTCAAACGTAAGAGAGGGATAATCTGTAAAACTTAATCGTGGGAAATTTGATTTCAGTCTGGATGGATAGTGAAGTGCATATTGAATAGGAAGTTTCATATCCGGTAAACCCATTTGTGCCTTGATACTTCCATCCTCAAACTGGACCATTGAATGTATTATACTTTGCGGATGTACCACCACATCAATCTGATCCGCATTGAGATTAAATAACCACTTGGCTTCGATTACCTCCAGCCCTTTATTCATTAAGGTTGCAGAGTCGATTGTGATCTTCGCACCCATACTCCAGTTCGGATGCTTGAGTGCCTGCACTTTGGTAACCGCACTTAAAAATGAACGGTTTTTTCCCCTGAATGGGCCACCGGACGCAGTCAGGATAATCTTCTCGACAGGGTTACCCTCCTCTCCGGTCAGACATTGAAAAATCGCTGAATGCTCCGAATCGACTGGGTAAATTTTCACGTTATTTTCGTCAGCCAGCTTAGTAATCAGTTCTCCGGCAACGACCAATGTTTCCTTATTTGCGAGTGCGATGGTCTTTCCGGCCCTTATCGCATGAATTGTGGGCAGTAAACCTGCATAACCGACCATTGCGGTCAGGACCACATCAATTGACTCAGACTCGACAACGGATACCAGCGCAGAAATTCCTGTATAAACCTTTATCAATAAAGGAGACAGCGCTGAATAGACCTGATCGTAGCGCTTTTCATTTCCAATGACAACCTGTTTCGGTCTAAACTTCAACGCCTGTTCGATCAGCAATGATGCATTATCCTGCGCGGTGAGTACCTCCACAGAGAATAATTCACTGTTCGCTTCGATCACCTCAAGTGCCTGCTTTCCAATAGAGCCGGTGGAACCTAAAATGGCTATTCCTTTTTTCATAACGGCGTTTGTCTTAATTCAGGACCGATTAATTTTTGTTAGTTCGTCGGCAATCTTCCGGTCATTGGATAGTCTTGGCAGTTTATTCTGCCCTCCTAACTTACCAGTAGAACGCATATAATCAATAAAGGAGTTTTTTCTGACAGACGTTAAGACCAATTCCCTTAAAATACTTCCTTTAATTAAGTCGTCGTAGTAGACATTCAGCTCGGTAAGTCGTCGGTCGATATCTTTTACAAACTGGTCCATATCATCAGGAGCGTTAGCGAATTCGACAAACCATTCGTGGTAGGGAAGGCCGTGCTGAGGTGATACCATTGGAGCGACTGTAAACTCGACTACTTCCGTTTCAGGGTGATGCTCCATTCCATAACGGAGCGCCTTTTCAATTTCTTCACCAATCACGTGTTCGCCAAAGGCGGAAATGAAGTGCTTGATCCGGCCCGTGACTAGAATCCGGTAAGGATTGGTAGAAACAAACCTGACTGTGTCTCCAAGCGAATACCCCCACAAACCAGCATTGTTGTTAACGATAACTGCATAGTTTTTTCCAATTTCAACCTCACCGATCGACAATCGTTTAGGATTCTCATCAAAATAGTTCTCTGTGGGAATAAATTCGTAAAAAATCCCCGTATTCAGAAGCAGTAAAAGTCCTTCTTCTTGTTGAGAATCCTGATAAGCAAAGAAACCTTCAGATGCCGGATACAATTCAATAGAATCAATTTCTTTGCCGATGGAGTCAAACAGTTTCGCTTTGTATGGTTCAAAATTGACGCCACCATAAATGAATAGAGAAAAATCGGGAAAAACGTCTTTGATCTTCCTGCCAGTCCTTTCAATGATCCTGTCGAAATACATCTGAACCCAAGGCGGAATTCCAGATATCAGCGACATCGGTTGATCAATGGTTTCGTCTATAATTTTTTCGAGCTTGTTTTCCCAATCCTCAATACAGTTGGTTTCGTAGCTTGGCAGCTGATTTGCCCTCAAATAACCAGGCACATGGTGGTTTGATATTCCGGACAAGCGTCCCGTCAACACGCCGCCGGTTTCAGTGAGAACAGGGCTTCCCGAAAGAAATATGAGTTTGTTGTCCAGAAACTGGGGCTTTTTAGTTTCGGCGATGTATGTCAAAATGGCGTTTCTGGCAGAATCGATATGATTCGAAATAGAATCTCTGGAAATAGGAATATATTTAGTGCCGGATGTTGTGCCAGATGTTTTTGCAAAATACAAAGGCTTTCCCGGCCATAAAATATTTTCCTCCCCTTCTTTAATTCTGCTTATGTAGATTTTGAGATCTTCGTAGTCATGAATGGGAACTGCACTTTTGAAATCTTCGTAGTTATTTATGTCTTTGAAGAAATGATCTTTGCCAAATTGCGTCCCAGAGGCTTTTTTGACTAGTTTTTGGCGCCAATCTTCCTGTACTTCTACACTCCTGTCAATCCAGTCCTGTTGCTGTTTTACGATATATTGAGCCAGGGGCTCACTCAAAAGCGATTTAATTCCCATAGTAAAAACAAAGGTACACAGGATTTATAAATTCTATTCTACCACACATATCACGATTGTATTTTACCTGAAAACCAGACCCTTCGTGAAATTTTTTAAATGCCTTTGTTTGTGGGTAATTATCTGTAATTTTGCACACCTGAAATCAAAGTGAGCGAAAATTTTAATAAAATATATGGGATTGTTTGATTTTTTGACAAGCGACATAGCGATTGATTTGGGTACGGCCAATACTTTGATCATCCATAAAGATACAGTAGTTGTTGATGAACCCTCCATCATTGCCATGGATAAAACCACGGGAAAGGTGTTAGCGATCGGGCACACAGCTATGCAAATGCACGAAAAAACGAATGAAAATATTAAAACCATTCGTCCACTCAAAGACGGCGTAATTGCTGACTTTACCGCCGCGGAAATGATGATCCGTGGGATGATCAAAATGATCGACACTGGAAGCCGTTTCTTCACGCCTTCACATAGAATGGTTGTTTGTATTCCCTCCGGTATTACGGAGGTTGAAAAACGAGCCGTAAAAGATTCTTGCGAACATGCCGGAGCCAAAGAAGTGTACATGGTACACGAACCTATCGCAGCGGCGATAGGGATCGGGATCGATATTACACAACCCAATGGTGTAATGATCGTGGATATCGGTGGTGGAACTACCGAGATTGCTGTCATTGCTTTATCCGGAATTGTCTGTGAGCAATCTGTAAGAATCGCAGGAGATGTTTTCACTAGGGATATTGTTGACTACATGCGTCGTGAACACAATCTGCTGATCGGTGAACGTTCAGCCGAATTGATCAAAATGGCCATTGGCTCTGCTTCCCCTGAATTGGAAATTCCGCTCGATGACTATCAAATCCGCGGCCGTGACTTAATGACTGGAATTCCCAAAGAAATAAGGGTAACATACAGTGAAATAGCATACTCTCTTGATAAATCGATTTCCAAAATTGAAGAAGGTGTTATGAAAGCACTTGAAATATCGCCGCCTGAACTTTCGGCTGATATTTTCAAAAATGGAATTTGGCTTACCGGCGGCGGGGCTCTCATTCACGGATTAGACCGACGCATTTCTCAAAAAACGAAACTTCCTGTACACATCGCAGACGATCCGTTAAAAGCGGTGGTAAAGGGAACCGGAGAGGTTCTTAAAAATCTGGAATTGTACAAACCCGTATTGATTTCGTAGTGATGGATCGTTCACGTCGCATCATCCTTTTTTTTGATGCGACGGGTTTGAACATTTTTGCCCATGCTTCAACTCGTTGATTTCGTAGCCCGGAATCGCTTCTTTCTGGTATTTGTGTTGCTGGAAGTTCTCAGCATATGGATGGTTGTCCGTAGTAATTCGTACTGGGGAGCAACCTATTTCAATACAACTAATTACTATGTAGCCAAGACGCTGGCCTTCTCCAACTCTGCAAAGGAATTTTCTCAGTTGGGACAAATTAACGCGGATTTGGCAAAGGAAAACGCTCGTCTTCATGCAATACTAACAACTTTAAATCAGAAGACCGCGGCAGATGCACCGGTAGGTTATGTTCCCGATTCTCTTTTCGCAACCCGTTTTACGTATACTGTAGCGAAAGTTGTTGACAACGAAACCAATCGTTCAAATAATGTTCTGACAATAGATAAGGGTACAAAAGACGGAATCCAGCCAGGTATGGCCGTGATATCCGCCACAGGTGTGGTCGGATCTGTAAGGTTTTGCTCAGAGAACTATTCGGTGGTCACCTCCATATTGCACTCCGAATTCCGTGTTTCTTCCAAGCTTGTCAGGAGCAATGAGCTGGGTTATGCTAAATGGTCGGGAAAGGATCCCAATTTTATAGATCTGATTGACGTTTCAAAATACACCAAAATTTTCAAAGGCGATTCGGCTGTAACTTCAAATCAAAATAAGGTTTTTCCTCCGGGCATCATGGTTGGTAAAGTAGTAGAAATAGCTGTTCATCCCAATCAGACGTTCTACAACATAACACTTAAACTGGCTACAGATTTCCGGAACCTGTCTTATGTTTATGTGGTACGAAATCAACAACTTGGGGAACAGGAGAAACTTAAACAACGTATAGAAGAAGTCAAATGAGTTCACGCGAAGCCATACAATATTCGTTCATGATTTTGTTGTACCTGGTGCTGCAGATTTTTTTCATGCGAAATTTAGTATTGTTTAACTACGCGTTTTGCTTCGTATACATTGCTGGTGTGCTGATACTGCCTGCCGATATCAGCCGAATGTATTTGCTGCTGATCGGTTTTGGAACAGGCTTTGTAATAGATGTGTTTTCAAATACATTTGGAATGCATGCGGCTGCCACTGTTCTCATTGCGTACGTTCGCCCGTTTTTGATTCAGTACCAGATGGAATCAAAAGGCATGGAGAGAGCAGAAGTGGGTATCCGGTCACAAGGCCTGGGGGCGTTTCTTTCTTACATCCTGCCTCTCATTTTTTTACACCATGCTGTTTTATTCTTGATGGAAATGAATAATTTTGGCATGATTCTCCACACCCTCCTCAGAATAACAGCCAGTGCCATCCTCACCACCACCGTTATAGTCCTCTTGGAACTGTTCTCTAAGCGGTAATATGACAATTTGACGGTAAGCATTCATTGGCTCGGAATTTGATGTATATACATCAAAATAGAGGCATCTCTCTTGCGCATTTCTTAATAAAAGATGATCGTTGCAGAAGTTTTGTCTGGCTTAAAAATGTACATCACGGAAAAATAGCTTTTGGACAGGGTTCAAGAGCCGTTTATCAAAAATTAGTTTGTACCATTTGGAGCTGTTGTTAATCTTTGTAAATTCAGCATTCCTATGTCAGTTGCCATGTCAGAAACGCTCACGAACAATGAATACACGGATGATCTTCGATATGAGGTTTTCAATCGTGAATTCATGCCACACATTGATTCCATGTACAACTTCGCCTTTCGTCTTACCATGGACGAAGACGATGCGAATGACCTGGTCCAGGACACTTATCTAAAGGCCTTTCGTTTTATATCTTCATTTGAACAGGGTACGAATGCCAAAGCGTGGCTTTTCCGTATTCTGAAAAATAGCTTCATCAACGATTATCGCAAAAAAAGCAAGGAGCCATCAAAAGTTGATTATCAGGAAGTTGAAACAACTTACAATTCTGAGGAAGCTTCGGATACGACCTACACCGTTGACCTCAGGGCTGATGCCGTTCAGGAATTAATAGGTGACGAGGTGGCTAATGCGCTTAATGCTTTGCCGGTTGATTTCAGAACTGTCATTATCCTTTGCGACATTGAAGGCTTCACCTACGAAGAAATGGCAAAAATTTTGGACATCCCTATTGGTACAGTCCGGTCCAGATTACACCGTGCGCGTAACTTATTGAAAGAAAAATTGAAAAGTTATGCTAGCTCTATGGGGTATGATGCATAAATTATGAAACTTTTTTTGTAACCATTTCGGTTATAGGGTACAGCAGTACTAATAATCTATATTTTTCAAAAAACTTGTGATGAATGCATCTTCGAATACGCCTTCTGTGACAGAGGAAGTGCAACAAAAGCCCATGAAGCAGAATTGTGAACATCATGCCGATTGCATGAAAATAATTCAGGCTATATTGGATGACGAAGCTACAGACGCTGAGAAGGATCATTTTAGGGATAATATGGATAAATGCATCCCATGTATAGAGTCCTACCGATTGGAAAAATGCATTAAAGATTCTCTTCAGTTAAAAGTTGAAAAGAAACCCTGCCCACAGAATATTCTCAACACTATTTTATCAAAAATAAACAGTTAATACTGTTCGTGTGAAAGGGAAACTTATTATTTTTTCAGCTCCTTCAGGCTCCGGCAAGACAACCATTGTCAGGCATCTTTTAAAAAAATTTCCAGGTATTTTAGCTTTTTCCGTTTCTGCATCGACACGTGAGCGTCGTGACCATGAGATTGACGGAAAGGATTATTACTTTCTTGCAAAAAAGGATTTTCGCGAACGTATTGCCAACAACGAGTTTGCGGAATGGGAGGAAGTTTATGCCGGTAACTATTATGGAACCTTCAAAACAGAAATTGAGCGTCTTTGGGCGGAAGGAAAACAAGTTCTTTTCGATGTCGACGTGAAAGGCGGATTGAAACTGAAGGAAATTTACCGGGAAAAGGCACTTGCCATCTTTGTCAAAGTTTCGTCCGAAAAAGAAATTATCAGACGTTTGAGTGAGCGGGGAACGGAGACGGAAAAATCATTGGAAACCAGGCTTGGTAAAGTGCGTTACGAACTCAGCTTTGAAGACAAGTTTGACATTACTCTGGTGAACGACGACCTGGACGAAACCTTGACCAAAGCGGAAGAAATTGTGATGGAATTTATTGCTTCTTAATCTGCCTAAAATTTTTCAGATGAAAATCGGCCTTTTTTTTGGATCGTTCAATCCGATACATATCGGCCATTTGATTATCGCCAATACTATGGCCACCACGACAGATCTTGAACAGATTTGGTTTGTTGTCAGTCCGCAGAATCCCTTTAAAAAGACTAGTAGCTTATTACATGAATTTGACCGCTTTGACATGGTGCAACGGGCTATTGCTGATAATTCGGCGTTGAAGGCCACAGACGTTGAATTTCACATGCCAAAGCCAAGCTATACGATTGATACACTGATTCGTATCCAGGAAAAATTCCCTCAGCACGCTTTCAAGCTTATTATGGGGGAAGATAATCTTGCTCAGTTTCCCAATTGGAAAAACCATCAGCAAATTCTGGAATATACCGGACTATACGTATATCCCCGCCCGAACTCTCCTGCCCACCGTTTTAAGGAGCATTCGGCGGTGCAATTTGTGAACGCGCCATTACTGGATATATCGGCGACGTTTCTGAGGGATAGTATTAAAGGCGGGAGGTCTATCCGATACTTGGTTCCCGAAGCGGTAGAACAACTGATCAAATTGAAGAAGTTCTATTTGTAAAATTACAGCGCCCTATCCTGGTAAGTAATCTCGGATAAAAGACCTACGGCATTGAATTTGAGAATGACCTTTTTCGCCGTGGATTTTTTAGCAATATCGTCGCACTGAACACCCTTTTCCAGGAAATAAACGTAAAATTTGGTGTTCCGCTCTCCAAGCTGATGGATATCTGGCCTGCCCAGAATTTCGCCGACTTCATCAATAAATTTCCCCAACAACTGTTTTTGTTCTGATTTAAAAGGAGCAGCCAGTGCTTGACGATTATTTTTGCACGCATTACGGTCCGCTCTCCATTTTTTAAGATCAAGGGTCCCTAATTTATCCGGAGCCGAGGAGCAGGCAGTCATTCCTAGTGAAACCAGGCAGACGCAAAGTGCTCTTATCAATTCAATTGTTCTCATTACAGGCTTTACAAAGTAAAAATAGCAGCGAATCTAATCACAGAAAGGGCAAGCTTGCAACTGTTTTCAATTAGAAATCTTAAACTTTATGATACCCACTCGCTTTTGATTCAATACTTTAATGAATTTTATGATAAATTGGGACTCAATTGATCGGAACTCAACATGATATCTTTCCTAACATGAAAAAAATGATCCTCGCTTTCCTGCTGGTTGGCTGGAGTTTCGCATCAAATGCTCAGGCTTCGTTCAGGCAGCCGACAGATGCAACCGACTGCACCAATATGCTTTTTAAGGCTCTTCTAGAAAAGGACGGAAATACATTGAGTAATGTGCTTTCCAATGACTTTTCGATAATCAGTTTCCAGGGTCGGGAAATTAATCGTGATCTCTTAATCGGGTCGATTGCCAAAGGTTATCTTACAGTTGACAGCGGAATGCTTTCCGGGATACGTTCAAGAAATTACACCGATGTAACTGTGGTGACAGGCTCCTGGAACGTGAGTGCTAAAATTGAGAATGCAAGTTTACAGGGAGAAATGGCTTTTATGGCAGTTTGTGCCAGAACAGGTGGAAACTGGAAAATTTCCATGATGCAATTAACGCCCGTTCAATAAATACAAAAAGGCTATTAAACAAAGAAGTCAACTTTTGAAAAGTTGACTTCTTTGTTTAAATTCAATATCCTTCGGGTTCCGCTAAACGTTCATTAAAGACTCACGACGACGCATTTTGCCGGCAGGAATTCCAAACATCATTTTGAAGCGGCGGCAAAAATAGGCTGTGTCCTTATAGCCAACATCAGAGCCTATCGCGCGAATGCTTTTCTTGGAAGTACGAAGTAAGTCTACCGCTTTCTCCATACGTTGATACTCAATATAATCCTGCGGATTGATGCCAGTAAGCATTTTGAAATACTGACCTACATAATCTTCTGAAACGTTCGCTACATTCGCCAAGACTTTATTAGAAAGGTCTCCGCCAAGATTATCCTTGATATAGGCAAAAATATCGATCAAACGAGGATCTTTGAAATACGTACTGTTGGTAACGAGCTGTTCAACGAAAAGTTTGTTTTTAAGTATATAACGAATGATCTCGATAACAACTTCTTCCGTTTTAATTTTGATGATACGTCCTTTTCCTGGCGTATCCAGCATATCTTCGGTAAGGATCTGATTGATGGTTGCCGCAATCTGATCATCTCTTTTGATCAGGAACGGAGGAACGTCCAGCGATGTAAAAAAGTTTACTGTGTCAAAAACCTTTGCTTCAAATGAAATCAAACCAAACGAATTCGGCAACTTACCGATCAGAGCCGGATCGTGACCCGATTCAATATAATTGTCGCGGTTGGTGAGAAACTCCTCATTAGATACCGTTTTTGCGGATTGCGTATTACCATAAGTAACTGTCGCGTGTTTTCCTCCCGGGATAAAAAGCATGTCGCCTTCTTCCACTTTCTGAGAGTCTTCGGAACCGAAAGAAACTTCCCCGTCATACAGAATCGTCAACGAATTCTGCACATCATAGAAGTTTTTAATGGTGATGGGTTGCAAAATACGGATATGCCGTGCCTTTACAAATTTAACCCCCAACGACTCAATAATCTTATTATAGTCTTCCATGCTTATATATATTTAAGGGTCCTCTTGCCCAACAATTCTAATTTTGTACAAATCTAATAAATTGTACAAAACTAATACAAGCATATTTAAACAAAATTTTGAAAAAAAGTGATATTTTGACATGAAATTAGTCCAACATTTAGAATAAAATGAAGGCAAAGGGAAAAATAGGGTTATTTTAGCAGCTCTCTCGCAATTACAAGTTTTTGGATTTCAGAGGTACCCTCATAAATTTGAGTGATTTTTGCATCCCTCATATGCCGTTCCACATGGTATTCTTTTACATATCCGTAACCCCCATGAATCTGAACAGCTTCCGTTGTAACCCACATGGCAACATCGGACGCAAATAGCTTTGCCATCGCAGCAGCTTTAATATAATCTTTTCCTTCGTCTTTGAGCCTGGCGGCTTTGTAGACAAGCAATCTGGCGGCTTCAATTCGCGTTGCCATGTCCGATAACTTAAATTGAATTGCTTGATGATCGCTGATCGGTCTGCCGAACGTTTTTCTTTCTTGAGCATATTTAAGAGATAGCTCAAATGCTCCTGCCGCGATACCCAATGCCTGCGCTGCAATTCCGATTCGCCCACCATTCAATGTTGACATCGCAAATTTGAAACCAAAACCATCTTCACCTATTCTGTTCTCAACGGGCACCCTAACATCACTAAACATCAGCGTATGCGTATCGGAAGCGCGGATTCCCATTTTGTCTTCTTTCTTTCCTACCACAAATCCGCTCAGTCCTTTTTCGACAATGAATGCATTAATACCCTTATGTTGTTGTTCCGGATGGGTTTGGGCAATGACCAGGCAAGTGGAAGATGAATTTCCGTTGGTTATCCAGTTTTTTGTTCCGTTCAATATGTAGTGATCACCATCCAGAAATGCGGTTGTCTGCTGTGAAGTTGCGTCAGATCCTGCCTCAGGCTCGGACAAACAAAAGGCTCCGATTACTTTTCCAGTTGCAAGAGGGATCAGGTATTTGTGTTTTTGTGCATCGGAACCAAATTTCTCCAATCCCCAGCACACCAGGGAGTTATTCACTGACATGATCACTCCTGCAGAGGCATCCACTTTACATATTTCCTCCATGGCAATGACATAGGAAATCGTGTCCATGCCTCCACCACCATATTCGGGAGAGACCATCATGCCCATAAAGCCAAGCTCCCCCATTTTTGAAATTAAAACCGGATCAAATTTTTGAGAATTGTCTCGCTCGATAATTCCAGGCAAAAGATCATTTTGGGCAAAATCCCGTGCAGCAAACCGAACAGCTTCATGTTCCTCGCTTGGGTTAAAATCCATTCCAATCAACTGTGATGTGTAAGACATAATGAAAGGCTACCTTTTATGAATGTAATCGTTGTCAAAAATAGATCTTTGTAAAGTAGTATGCAAGCATACGAATTTTTGGAATTTAAAACTTTGTCTTGGACTAATCGCATTGTATAAAAGATATCTTAAGTTTGCGTTCCAATTCATTTGCAGGCTTTAACCGGACGCGGGCGAATTTTTAGATAGCGATATATCCAAATATGCCAATTCTTACTGTTTTTTATATCAAACTGCTTATAAATCTAATATTAACCTCGGGGATATTTTGGGTTATTAGCAGGTCTGATCTTTTCTCCAGATGGCAAAATAAACACGAAAATGTCGTATTTGCTGCTGGTTTCGTTTTATTGAGGTTACTTCCGTATATCGGGATTTTCCTTCTACTGAATGAGGTACCCCGAGGTGATGTGCCATTCTTTTTTTACAAAGCCGAGGCGGCAAAAAGGGGCGGATTTGTGTATCGCGACTTTTGGTCATATCATGCTCCGCTGTATGCTTACATCATCAGCCTTCCCGTATGGATCTGGCACAATTCCCGTGCGATCGTATTGTTTATGGTTTTGGTGGAAGCCGGAATTTTGTGGCTGACTTACAAAACATACAAGTATCGAAGTGATCGAGCATTACAACTGGCAATTCTTTACTTGTTACTGCCAGCCGGGTTCATGTATATTCTAGTTGATGGCCAGGAAGAAGTGTGGTTTTGGGGCGCGGCGTTGCTCATATGGAGATACACGATCAGGAAAAGAGAAAATTATGAAGTGGGAATCGGGTTGCTGTTTGCGGTGACACTACTCACGATTAAAGTAACTTTCATATTTCTTTTGCCGGCAATTCTCGTGATGGTCGGGAGGCCTTTGAGAATGTTGCTGGTAATGGCTGCGGTCGGCGTTCCGGCAGTTGGTTTTTTATATTGGCAAATCGGTGATCTCTTTCTCATGCCGATTCAGCACACGGAACAGCTCATGACACCCAACCTCTTCTCGATTACAAGACCGTTCGTTGAAACTTTTGTTCACATCAACGAAAAAAAATCCACGATGATCAACTGGTTCGGACTTCTCTTCACGGTATTTGTTCCGGTTTATATGGCGATGAAAGCGCGGCAACGTCACATAAGCGATGTGTTGCCCGGAATTTTTATTGCTTGTTTTGCTTGTATGATGATTTTTCAGGCTAGTGCAATGGGTGCTTATCTGATTGCCTATCTGATGGCTGTTCTTTTCGAAATTATCGATATCCGGAAAACGGTCCACGTAATCATACTTCTCTCTATCAACTGGCTTACTGTTGTCCAGCCATTCATATGGGTTTACATCGGTCAACCAGCTTACACCTCTTTTGCGCAATTCGGTAATCTGACATACCTGTTTGAATATTTGCTTCAGATCCTGAATGTAATATGCTTCTTCTGGATTTTGCGGGAAACATATCGCCATGTTGTACTTCCTAAAACCTTGTTAACCGTATGAACATCGTTTTAGCCAAATTAGGCATAAGTATAGCTTCATCTATTCTTCTTGTTTTCTTATTGTTCAAAAGAAAGCCCATTTCTGAATGGCTTGGTACCAAAGACACTTATGGCGTTTTGAGCGTCGGGTGGGTATTTTCCAGGCTGATTCCTTTTGTTGTTATTTATTTGGTTGCTGGGATCGCACCGACTTCCGATGTCAACGGATTTTGGGATGAAGCGAGCAAAGCTTCGATGGGGCAGGTGGTATACCGCGACTTCTGGTCTCCTTACTCGCCGCTCTATGCATATTTCCTGGGAGGCTGGCTCAAACTCTGGTATAGCCCTAAAATGATTGTACTGACGATGGCGATGATGGACGGTTTGGCACTGCTACTTTCCTGGCATTTCTTTCGTCCGTTCCAATCTCGGGGTGAATTTCTTTTCAATTCCGTTGTTTATTTGCTTTTACCAGGGTCATTGGTGCTTTGTATTATTGGCGCTCAGGAAGATGTTTGGATGTGGTTGTTTGTTGTGTTAGCCTATTTGACCAGGGAGCGTACTTTGCGCGTCGTCTGGTATGCAATTATTTTAGCAATAGGGTTACTTACAACCAAGGCCATTTTTGTACTGATATTGATTCCTCTTTTTCTGATTGAGAAGCAGAAGTTACGTTTTGTAATACCAATGGCTATTGTGGGTATCATTTCCCTTGGCATTCTTTACCCGCTTGTGGGGCTTGAATTTATGCAACCTCTGGACGAAGCAAAGGTTTTGCGCGCTCCGAATATACTCTCGGTCGTGAATCCCTGGTTTTTCAATAGTATTGGCGTTGGCGAAAAATTCTGGAACTGGATCGGATTGTTAGGCTCTGTCGGATTAGCTTGCTGGGCTGCATTAAGATTGCAGGATGCGGATTTTCGCGTGATGCTTTCAAGAGTTTGGATTGTTCTTTACGCCACAATGATGATCGTTCAACAGAGCGCATACAGCAACTATATTTTCCTTTTTCTGATCCCTCTTGTATTTTATATCATAGACTGGTCCAGTAAGACGCAGATATTTTTGCTTTTGGTTTTTAACATTCTATGTGTGATACACCCGTCTTATTGGTGGCGTCTGGGAATGATAAAATACCTGAAGCCGTCCGACATAATTGCCAAATCCGATTTCATCGTGGATTATCTGATGCAATGCACAATCATTATTTTAACCGGTTATTTTGTTTGGCTGGCATTTCCCAAAAGACGGCACTCAACGCGTGTAGCCGAGTAACTGCAATTCCTGCTCTGGATTTTTCAATAAAATGCTCCTGCCCACCGGGACGATCAGATAAACGTCATCGCTCAGATCTAAAACCTGTCGATACGAATGGTCCGATACCAGGATTCCTTTCTGTTTCTTCTGCTCCATAATGACCATAGACAATTGTTCTGCCGTGACTGGTGCCAGATGTGTAAACGGCTCGTCCAGCAAAATAAACGAAACCGGCGAAAGCAGGATAAGCAGTGTTTCAACCAGCCGTCGGTTTCCTCCAGATAAAGCGCCGATTTTTTGTTTTTCAAACGCGTGTAGTTCAGGGAAATAGTCGGCCATCTTTGAAAACGAAACTTCATAAATGCCACATAACTCCTCCAGTTTGAGATACGGTGGGACAAAATTGTGCTGTGGTAAATAGCGAATCAAGTTTTTCGCCAGGTAAGGATGCGAGATATGGTTTCCATTAATCCTGATGGACTGGTTTTGCCCTCTTAAAGTACCAAAGATCATCCTTAGTAGACTGGATTTACCTGTTCCATTCCTGCCCAGTAGTCCTACAATCTTACCTGTTTCTATTTTCAGATAAATACTTTGAAGGATTTTCTGGCCAGCGTATTCCAGCCAAATGCTATCCGCTTCCAGCACTTGAATCATAAAAGCATGGTGATAATCGTAATAAATAGAAAAAACAGAGCTGCGTCGAGAAAGAAGGCAGACAAGAAAAGCCTTTTTTCTGAGAGGCCGATATTGGCATAGAAAAATAGCCGGTCTGGGTTATATCTTCTGGAATAGTACCAGATCAGGAAGTTCGTCGCGATTTTTAACAAAATGTATAGTGGCAAAAACCTCCAGAGTGCTCTACCTGATGGAAAGCCCGCAAGCCACCATAATCCCATGGAAACAAAGATCGAAAAGTTGCAAAACGATCTGTAAAACAAGCCTATCAACTGTAAATGAATCTTCATATTTTCCCACAAGGTAGAAAATACAGCACTTTCAAAACGCAACCCTAACCCATTTAACTTACTTTAACGGAATGGCTTGGGGTTAACTAACTATTTTTGAAAATATTCAAAAACGAAATATGCAGCCCGTCGGTGATCACACATTACATGAGCTTCAGATCATATCTGAAAAACACAATGAAGCCTCATTACTCAAATATTTTGACAAAACAGTTTCGTACGGAGGGCGGGACCTGCTTAAGAACATGATCACAAAACCACAGGAAACTCTGGAGAAAACCTTGTCGGTTCAGAATTTGCTGAGGACAATTTCAAAAAATGTTGACCTCTGGCAAGTAAATATTTCCCATGCCTACATAGCTGCTACCGAGAACTACTATGGCAGCAATATTGCTCACACCATGTCACAGGATATAATCCAGCACTGGTTTCAAACGATGATTTTCTCTTTCCGAAATCCAGCGGAATTTTATCATATTGAAAGTGGACTGTCCGCAACTTTTAAATTATTCTATGCATTAAAAGAAATGGCTTTGCGGGTGAAAGAAACGGAGCTGACCGCGGAACTTGGGGAAGACTTTGAATTTATCGAATCTTTCCTGAGCTCCTTTCTTATTAAAAATCACCTGAAACGGGTTAACATACAACTTTCAAAACGTACGGTATTTTACCTGGATTATTATTTAAGAAGGCAACACAGGAAAGAATTTAGAAAATTATTGGACATTTATTATAAGTTGGATGCTTATACTGCCATTGCGAAAGCATCGCAGGAATACGGCCTTTCATATCCCGAATTCGCTTCTCAGGATGCATATTTTGATGTACAGGACATTTGGCACCCGTTAATCCCTGCTTCAATCAAAAATAGCTTTTCTTTGGATGGCAACCCCGGAATATGCATTCTTACTGGTGCGAATACAAGTGGTAAAACTACTTTTTTGAAGTCATCAGGCATCGTTATTTATTTGGCGCATTTAGGATGGCCCGTGCCAGCTCGTTGCGCGAGGCTCTCATTTGTGGACAAACTTTTTACGTCCATCCATCTGTCAGACGATATCAACTTAGGTTACAGTCACTTTTACAATGAAGTGATGCGGGTAAAAGCCATCGCCCAGGCCTTGCATGACCGGCAAAGATGTTTTGTGATCATTGATGAATTGTTCCGCGGTACCAATCAGGAAGATGCCCTGCATTGCTCAAAAACGGTTCTGAACGGGTTTTCAAATTTCAAGACATCCCTTTTTATTGTGTCGACCCATTTGCTGGAATTACTGGGCGATTATCTGGGATCTCCTGGTGTTTGTTTTCAATGTTTCAAAACCAAGATCGTAGGTACAGACTTTGAAAATACATTCTTGCTTGAACAAGGGATAGCATCTGAGAAGGTTGGAAAGCTGATTATGGAAAAAGCAGGCGTTCCGCAATTGTTGAAGCTTTAGCAAAAAAGGCCCCCATTTGCATGAAGGCCCGATTGAATTTATGTCGTTATAAATTACTCGATAACATCAAAACCACAGTACGGAACCAAGATCGCGGGTACTTTCACCGTCCCATCAGCTTGTTGATTGTTTTCCAGCAGAGCAGCCACAATACGCGGTAAGGCCAATGCAGAACCATTTAAGGTATGCAGCAATTGGGTCTTCTTCTCAGCATTTTTATAGCGCAGTTTAAGACGATTCGCCTGGTAAGTTTCAAAGTTGGAGACAGAACTACATTCCAACCATCGCTCCTGACCGGCAGACCATACCTCAAAGTCAAAAGTCAAAGCAGATGTGAAACCCATATCTCCTCCACAGAGTTTTAGGATCCGAAATGGCAATTCCAATTTTTGAAGCAAACCCTGCACATGACTTTTCATTTCTTCCAATGCCTGATAAGAATCTTCCGCTTTTGTCACTTGAACAATCTCCACCTTGTCAAACTGGTGTAAACGGTTCAAACCTCTTACGTGGGCTCCCCAGCTTCCCGCCTCTCTTCGAAAACATGGTGTATAGGCTACATTTTTGACCGGCAGATTAGCCTCTGGAACAATAACGTCCCTGTACAGATTAGTTACCGGAACCTCGGCTGTAGGTATCAAATATAAATCATCAGCGGCGTCGTGATACATCTGCCCCTCTTTATCTGGTAACTGCCCCGTGCCGAATCCAGAGTCTGCGTTGACTACGATCGGAGGTTGTATCTCCGTATATCCGGCTTTGCCTGCTTCATCAAGAAAAAAGGCAATCATGGCTCTCTGCAAACGCGCCGCTTTCCCTTTGTAAACGGGGAAGCCAGCTGCGGCTATTTTGTTACCAAGTTCAAAATCAATAATAGGAGCATTTTTGCCGCCCAGCTTCTTGATTAACTCCCAATGGGGAAGTGCTCCTGACGGGAGAACAGGTTTTTCGCCACTGTCAAGTACTGTTAGGTTATCTTCAGCGCCCCTGCCTTCGGGTACACTTTCGTGAGGAAGGTTTGGCAGTTTCACAAGCTCTTCCAACAATCTGACTTCAACATTTTTGTGCAACTCTTCCAAGACTTTCGAGCGTTCCTTCAGATCGGCAGTCTCCGACTTTGCAGCCTCAGCCTCCTCCTTCTTACCAGACTTTAACAATGCTCCTATTTCTTTGGCCTTTAGGTTGGATTGAGTCAACACATCATCTAGTTGCTGTTGCGCATCTCTACGGTTTTGATCAAGTTGTATGATCAGGTCAACGGCCTGTTCAGCATCTTTGAAATTTCTCTTATTCAATCCCGCGATAGTCAGTTCCCTATTGTCGCGTATAAATATTGTCTGTAACATGATTGCGGTTAACTGCCCGTTTCTTGTGGCTAGTCAAATTTGGTGGTTAAATGATCAGTAACACATAAATCTAAGGTGCTGTGAAAATGTCTTTCATCGCATCTTCATAAAAGAATAGGCGTTCGTTCAAAACGTTCAAAGCCTCCGCCTTGTACTTCGAATGGATGAGCAGCGAAAGATTATGTTCGGAAGCACCATACGAAATCATTCGTATAGGAATGTTTTTCATTGCTTCAAGTACCTTTAAAGCAATACCTTCTTTGTCTGCACTGAAATTTCCTACCACACAAATGATATTCTGATCACTGTCATTCTCCTCTAAATCAGCAAATTCACGAAGTTCAGCTGTGATCAGGTCGAGGTTCTCAGGATTATCTATTGTCACTGAAACAGAAACCTCCGATGTCGTGATCATGTCCACCGGTGTTTTGTATTTTTCAAAAATTTCAAACACCCTACGAAGAAAGCCGTAGGCATTCAGCATACGGGTTGAGTGTATGTAAATAGCCGTAATATTGTCCTTGGCGGCAATGGCCTTTATTTCACGGTCATTGGATTGGTTAGCGATCAGTGTCCCAGGCGCCTCTGGCTGCATGGTATTTTTCAGTCTTACCGGAACTCCCCGTAGTTTGGCAGGCGTAATGGTGCTTGGATGCAAGATTTTAGCACCGAAATAGGCCAGTTCGGCTGCTTCTTCAAAAGTAAGTTCGCGAATAGGGAAGGTACGCTTTACGATCCTTGGATCATTGTTATGCATGCCATCTATGTCTGTCCATATTTGAATCTCCTCAGCCCGAATTGCGCCACCAATAAGCGATGCTGTATAATCGGAACCACCGCGTTTCAGATTGTCAACCTCTTCACGCGGGTTTCTGCATATGAACCCTTGTGTGACGATCGTCTGCTTGTCGGGATGCTGATCCAGCATTGCAATGAGCTTTTCTTCAATTGCAGCCATTACGGGTTCTCCGTCCGCATCAATTCGCATGAAGTCCAATGCCGGAAAAAGTACCGAGCTTTCGTTCTGTTCGTCAAGATACGCCTGAAACATTTTCGTGCTGAGCAATTCTCCCTCGGCAACAATTTCCTTTTCTTGCTTTTGGGAGAATGGTTTTATCCCCACCAAAGAACGAATGTATCCGAATTCGCGGTCCACAATATCCTGCCCTTTTGCCAGTCCGCTTTCAGTTGAATAAAGCTCTTTGATAAACGAATCGTAATGTGCCTTCAGATCATTGATTTGTTGTGCCACAGAAATATCGTTATTTCCCTTCGCAGCCTCTCCAATTGCTATAAGTGCATTCGTTGAACCTGACAAAGCGGATAGAACTACAATTTTGCGGCTTGGATCTGTAGCCAAAAGGTCCCGGATCGAATGCATACGTTCGGGCTTTCCAACGGAGGTTCCCCCAAATTTCCAAACTTGCATAAATAACTGATTATTGAATTTTGAATGAATGAATTTTATTAAAAATGTTCAGGAGTGGTCTGGATGTCATGAATAGTCACGTGTTGTTATGCTGCTTCTCATTAGCCATGAACCCTTGACCAAAAATGACAATGCCTGACCGTGAATGATCCTCCTATATAAATATCTTGTCCTTCAGTCCCAACATCTTGATTGCAGTCATGGCTGCTTCATCGCCTTTGTTGCCATGAATCCCTCCTGCGCGGTCAAGTGCTTGTTCCATGTTATTGGGAGTAAGGACACCAAAAATAACAGGCTTTGATGTTTTCAAACTTAGGTTTGTAATACCCTGTGCAACCGCATGGTTGATGTAATCGTTATGTTTCGTCTCTCCCTGGATGACTACACCTATTGCTATCACCGCATCCACATCTTCCCGAAGCGCAAACCATTGGGCTCCCAAGGTCAATTCAAAACTTCCCGGAACATTTCCACGGAGTATATTCTTTGCTGACGCCCCATATTGGATCAGCGTTTGGTACGCACCTTCGTACAATTTCTCAGTAACCTCATTATTCCATTCAGCCACTACAATGGCGAATTTTTTCTCGCTTATATCTGGTAAATCGTTTGTGGTAAATACGCTTAAATTTTTATCTGCACTGGACATCTTTGAATCGATAAAACTTTAATAAATAAATTTTGAATGCTCAAAACAAAAAAAGGATAAAACCGCTACCGGCTTTATCCTTTTTCAGAACATAATGGTTTCCCATTACTTGCCGGTTTGTCCTTCTAGTAACCCCATGTACTTCTTAGCGTTTACAACTTCCGAAGAAAGTGGGAACTCGTCGATAACCCGTTTATATGTTGCAACTGCATCAGCAGTCTGATTTGATTTTTCTTGTGCCAATGCTAATTTCATTAGATACACTGGAGTAAAATATTCATTCTTTTCGTAATCAGCCGATTTTTGATAATATGAAATTGCTTCCTGAGGCTGATTTTTTTCCATGTAAGCATCGCCAATAAGTGACTGAGCTCGTGCATGTACCAAAAGATCTGAAGAGCTAAATGATTGAAGATGGCTGATGGCGTCATCAAATTTGCCTTGTTTCAACAAAGCGACACCTGCATAAAAATTAGCAAGATTACTTGCGTCCGTTCCTTTATACCCATCCGCTATTGCTAAAAGTCCTTCATTTCCACCACTGCCATTCAGTGCTTTTTGCAAAGAGTCAGCTTCAAAATCATACACGACACCTGCAAGTGCAGTTTGCGCGGCACCTTCCTGACCATCAATATAGAAACGATATCCTGCAAAAACGGCAACAACCAAGAGAATAGCACCACCTATTCCCAATAACACCTTACGATTATTGAGGAAAAAAACTTCCGCTTTATTGATTTGTCCGGCTAGTGCTTCTGGTGTTTCAATAATTTCAAACCCGGACTCATCCGTATTTTTCTTGCTCATATCAATTGAATTCGTATTTTGGAGTGCAAAGTTATGAAAACTTTACTAAGTCAAAACATGTTAGTCAACAATTCTTTATATAGGTCAGTGTGTTGCCAGGCAAATGTTGATTGCGAGCAGTCAAAAATTCCCCTGGAAAACATAATAGTAACGGGGAAATGACGGCGAAAATTGAATGACTGGACAAAAAAACAGCGTAACAGTTGCCTTAAAGACACCATTACGCTGTTTTTAGCGAGGATACCAATCCTGATTTTATTAATACAAAGGATACTGTTTCATCCAGGTATTTACCTCTTCCTTTACAGAAGCAATTTTCCCATCGTTATCGTTATGGGTAAGGACTGTGTCCACAAGATCAACAATTCGCTCCATATCAGCTTCCAGCAGACCACGTGTGGTCATGGCGGCTGTACCTACACGAATACCACTCGTAACCATTGGGGATTTGTCATCAAATGGTACCATGTTTTTATTGATCGTGATATCAGCTTTGATAAGCGTATTTTCTGCCAATTTACCGGTAAGTCCCGAAGCGACACCATTTTTAGTTCTCAAATCGATAAGCATCAAGTGGTTATCGGTTCCGCCGGAAATAATTTTATATCCCTTTTCAACAAATGCTTTTGCCATCGCCTGAGCATTTTTGGCGACCTGTGTTGCGTAGTTATAATATCCTTCACTCAACGCTTCGCCAAACGCAATCGCTTTCGCAGCAATAATATGTTCAAGCGGTCCACCCTGTGTTCCAGGGAATACACCCGAATCCAACAATGAAGACATGGTACGAAGCTGGCCTTTTTGTGTAGTAATGCCAAATGGGTTTTCAAAATCATTCCGCATCATAATGACTCCCCCACGTGGGCCACGCAGTGTCTTATGTGTTGTTGTGGTCACAATATGACAGTGATCAAAAGGATCTTTAAGAAGGCCCTTGGCAATAAGACCCGCCGGATGTGCGATATCGGCCATCAACAAAGCGCCAACCTGATCTGCAATTGCACGCAGCCTTTCATAATCCCAGTCACGACTGTAAGCAGAGGCACCGCAGATCAGCAATTTCGGTTTTTCCTTTACAGCAGTCTCTTCAACCTTGTCCCAATCAATCAAACCAGTTTCAGCTTCAACGCCATAAAACGCAGGTTTGAAGTATTTGCCGGAAATATTTACAGGAGAGCCATGCGTAAGGTGTCCCCCATGAGCAAGGTTGAATCCCATGATCGTATCTCCGGGATTCAGACATGCCAGAAATACTGCAGTATTTGCCTGTGCACCTGAATGGGGCTGAACGTTCGCCCATGTTGCGCCAAATAATTCCTTTAATCGGTCGATTGCTATTTGCTCAACTTCATCAACAATCTCACAGCCTCCGTAATATCGTTTCCCAGGAAGCCCCTCGGCATACTTATTGGTGAGCACGCTACCTGCTGCCTCCATCACTTGCTTAGAGGTAAAGTTTTCGGAAGCAATCAATTCTATACCTGATTCCTGACGATGCTTTTCCTTATTAATGAGATCAAAAATGGTTGTATCACGTTCGACGCTTGTGAGTGTAGACATGGGATTAACAGAAAGATTATGTGACATTTTTGTAGAACAAGGTGCAAAAATACGACCAAATCTTTTGGAAAGAAAAAATCCACAAGACTTTATCCGAATAGAATAGCGTAGTAAAGCCTACCGATATTCTTTTAGTTGATTGAACGGGTCCCAAAACCAATAAACTATTTTTAAATTTTTTTAATAATATTCCTGACGAATTGTACTTTTGTACCGTCAACTGCCCCTCGGGTGGAATGAAGATCAGGAAAGTGTTGGTTATGCATGATCATAGGGAGCAGATTATTAGAACGATTTCTTAAATTCCCTTTTAGTTTTTTGAGTCTTATTAGTGATTTTTCTAGTAATTCATTTATTTGGGACTTAGCCCATTTCGTAAATAGTGAACTGACTTTTTTAAAAAGCTCCACTACTGCCAAATACTCTTAAACTCTTTAATTATAAAATATTTCACAATCTAATGGATCAAAAAGCTCTAAATCAGGAAGCAATCCTTATGCAGGCTGCTGACAATGCGCAGGTTTTAACCGGTGGAAGTGTCGGCCAACCCATCACCTACGAAAAAATACCTACGCAAATTTTCTCGAACTCGAAAGATGCATCCAACGCGGTTGCGATGGAGATCGCTGCTTTAATTCGAAAAAAGCAATCAGAAGGGAAGCTTTGTGTGTTAGGGCTTGCTACCGGATCTTCGCCTAAGACGGTATATGCACGGCTTGTAAGAATGCACCGCGAGGAAGGCCTCAGCTTTAAAAATGTGATATCTTTTAACCTGGATGAATACTATCCGATGGAACCCGATTCCATTTATAGTTATCATCGGTTTATGAAGGAACAATTGTTTGATCATGTGGATATTCCCAAGGAGAATTACTTTCTTCCGGATGGTACAATACCTCCTGCACTGGTTAGGGAATATTGCGCTTCATATGAAAATAAAATAAATGCTGCGGGCGGATTAGATTTTCAATTGCTGGGTATTGGGGGAAATGGGCACGTTGGTTTCAACGAACCGGGTTCATTGATCAATGCACGCACAAGGCTGATTACACTTGACCACTCCACCCGCGCTGCTGCTGCGATGGAGTTTGGTGGCCTTCATAAAGTTCCAAGGAAGGCAATTACCCTTGGTGTGTCGCCGATCCTCGGCGCGCGTCGTGTTGTTCTGCTTGCCTGGGGTGAACGCAAAGCATCTGTAATCAGAGGCGCTGTGGAAGGTCCGGTAACTGAGCGTAATCCGGCATCGTATCTACAGGCGCACCCAGACGTTTCTTTTATCCTGGACGAAAGCGCTGCATCTGAATTGACCCGTGTAAAAACGCCTTGGGCAGTTGATTCCGTGGTTTGGGATAATAAGATGATTAAAAAGGCTGTAACGCACCTTTCTAATATTCTCGAAAAGCCGATTTTGAAATTAACTGATAAAGATTATAACGACAATGGTATGAGCGATTTGCTTGCTCAATACGGTTCGGGGTATGAAATTAACATCAATGTATTTAATCAGCTACAACATACAATAACCGGCTGGCCAGGCGGTAAGCCTAAAGCAGACGACACCAATCGTCCGGAAAGAGCGCAGCCTGCAAAAAAACGCGTTATCATTTTTAGTCCACATCCTGACGATGACATTATTTCAATGGGTGGGACATTCCAGCGTTTGGTGGATCAGGGTCATGAAGTACATGTTGCTTATCAGACTTCTGGAAATATCGCAGTAGCTGACGATGAAGCTTTACGCTTTATTGATTTTGTAGTCGATTTCAATAATCAGTTTGATATTGACAACCAGGCGACAAACAAGTTATTTGAGGAAGCCAAAGATTTTTTAAGGCACACAAAGGATAGTGAAATTGATACCCCTGAAATTCGTATGGTGAAGGGCCTTTTACGGAGAGGAGAGGCGAAAGCAACGTGTCGTTTTGTAGGAATCCCTGTGAAACAAGCGCACTTCTTGAATATGCCTTTTTACGAAACCGGAACCGTTCAAAAAAATCCGATCGGTGAAGAGGATATCCGTATTATTGAAAAACTGATTGAAGAAATAAAACCACATCAGATATACGCTGCCGGAGATTTTGCCGATCCTCATGGCACGCATAAAGTATGTTGGGATGCGATTGAGGCGGCTTTGCAACGGTCAAAACATAAAAACTTTATGAAAGACTGTTGGGTATGGCTCTACCGGGGAGCATGGGCAGAGTGGGATATCCACGAAATTGAGATGGCTGTTCCTATGAGTCCTGATCAGGTTCTTAAAAAGCGGCAGGGTATATTCAAGCACCAGTCTCAAAAAGACGGTGTCGTATTCCAGGGCGAGGATGCCAGAGAATTTTGGCAACGTGCAGAAGAACGCAATAGAGCAACAGCAAAACTATATGACGATCTGGGGCTTGCTGAATACGAAGCAATGGAGGCCTTTGTAAGGTGGAAATTCTAAAGTGATAAGTCACTAAATCAAAAAAGAGCTGGAAACAACTTCCAGCTCTTTTTTGATTTATAATTATGGGGATATTCTGAAACATATTTGTCCCCGCCAATCCCGAAAGCCTGATTTAATGCAGCTTTAAAAAACAAGATTATAATTCCATGTCGATCCACATCCGTTGAGCCATTTTCTCAACCATGTTTACAACACCCTGGACCGCCCCAAAAATGACACATAGCGGTAAAATAACAGGTAGAAAGATGAGCCATTGCAAGGCCATCGTTAAATTGAACTTCTTAAAAATCGGTGTCTTCATATAAATTGGCTATTCAGGGAAGGATTTCCGGCCCTAAAGTATAACTTTTTATTAAAATATTAACGTAAACAGGTATATAAATAGTTTACTTTCTGTTGCAGTTTCAATAAAAAATATTACTTTTTCACTGCTTACTGTTAAGAAAGCCGGGGAGCTTCTTTGCTTACCTATCAAAATTCCTTTGCTCTAAAAAAAAATTTGTTAATTTGTTATAGCAAAGCCAAACAGAATTTTTCGACATGCCATCTTTCGATATTATCCAGTTACTACCAGATTCTATTGCCAACCAAATCGCCGCCGGTGAAGTAGTTCAGCGGCCAGCTTCGGTTGTAAAGGAACTGTTGGAAAACGCGATTGATGCCAAAGCGGGGAATATTCAGGTTATTTTGCGGGAGGCGGGACGCACGCTGATCCAGATCATCGACGATGGTTCAGGGATGTCCGAAACGGATGCCCGGATGTCATTTGAACGCCATGCTACGTCCAAGATCCGTCAGTCTGAGGACCTTTTCAGAATCCGCACGATGGGATTTCGAGGAGAGGCGTTGGCTTCGATCGCAGCCGTTGCTCAGGTAGAATTACGCACACGCCAGGCAGACGATGAATTGGGAAGCCTCATTAGAATTGAGGGCTCAGAGATCAAAACCCAGGAGCCTGTCGCGTGTATTCCGGGAACGAGCTTATCGGTGAAAAATCTGTTTTTCAATGTTCCCGCAAGACGAAATTTTCTAAAATCCAATTCAGTGGAGATGCGTCATATACTTGACGAATTTCAACGAATTGCCCTCGCACATCCCGAAGTGGGGTTTTCCTTGCACCATAATGATACAGAAGTTTTCAATTTGCTTCCAGGAAAATTGGTTCGGAGAATTGTAGATATATATGGTCGCAATTATCGTGAACAACTTGCTTTTTGTCAGGAAGATACGTCATACATCAGTGTAAGGGGATATATTGGGAAGCCGGAGTTTTCGAAAAAAACGAGGGGCGAGCAGTTTTTTTTCGTCAATGATCGCTTTATCAAACATAGTTATATGCACCACGCAGTCATCAGTGCATTTGACGGAACGATTGCAGAGGGCAGCCATCCTTTTTATGTGTTGTTTATAGAAATAGACCCCTCACATATTGACATCAATATTCATCCAACGAAAACGGAGATCAAATTTGACGACGAGCGGTCGGTGTATGCGATTGTGATGGCAGCTGTGAAAAAAGCGGTCGGTGTTTATAATTTGTCCCAATCGATCGATTTTGAAGATAACATCAATTTCCTGAATCCTTCGCCCGTTGACCAGAATCACAGCATGGTACCCCGAACAGTCATGCCTGATTGGGCAGCTCAATCAAAAAAGCCTGACGGGGGCTCTTCAAGGACGAATTTAACGAATTGGAACAAGCTATTCGAAGGTCTCCAAAATACCGACAACACCAGTCGCGAACTGGCTGCTTTTGAGATGGGAGCGACCACTGTTTCACGGCCCGTATATCAGGAACAGTCGATGACCATTGCGAGTAAAATAAATCGCATGGCTTCTGAGGTAACCTCTGCTCCTGAGAGCGACGCGGTGCTTTTTCAGTTGCATAACCGTTACATTCTGTCACAGGTCAGGGACGGAATCATGCTAATCGATCAAAAGGCTGCATATGAACGGATTCTTTATGAACGATATCGGAAAATGCTTACGAACCGAAATGGCGCCTGTCAGCAATTGTTATTTCCAAAGACGATTCGGCTCACCCACTCCGATATGCAACTGGTCAACGAAACGAAGAAGGAAATCCGGAGCCTAGGGTTTGAATTCGATGAGTTTGGGACTAATGAACTGATTATTAGGGGCATTCCCGCCGATTTACCGGAAGAAAGCGAACAGGATTTGTTTGAGGAGTTGATCGAACAATTGAAACAAAGCTATTCCGATCTAAAACTAAATAAACCAGAAAGTCTTTCCCGCTCGCTTGCCCGCAGGTTTTCGGTCAGGTATGCTGTCAAGCTCTCCTTTGTGGAAATACACACACTCATTGACCAGCTTTTTGCCTCGACGGATCCCAATCGGACGCCTGGTGGAGAAGCGATTATCGTTTTACTTACAATGGATAAGTTGAGCAGCATTTTTAAGGGTTAAGGGAAACAAAAATCACACAAAACCGGTTATTAACTACAATCACTTGATTTTGAATACAATATGTTAGCCATAACACCAAGCGTTAGAAATTTACTTATACTGAATGTTCTATTTTTTATCGTCGACAGCTATGTAATAAATATTTCGGAAAGGTTTGCCTTAATGCCAGTGCTCTCGCCGTATTTCATGCCCTACCAATTTGTTACTTACATGTTTCTTCATGGAAACGTAGGGCATTTGTTCAGCAACATGTTCGGACTTTTCATGTTTGGCCCTTTGTTGGAAAGGATGTGGGGCTCCAAAAAATTTCTGTTTTTCTATTTTTTTACCGGGATAGGAGCTGGTGTTTTGTTTTCAGCGATCGGGTATTTTGAAAATTCTCAATTACGAGAAGCAGTGGAGCTTTATGTTCAATATCCTACGCCGGACGGATTAGCAGATTTCATGAGCAAACACGCGAGCGGATTATACCGGGCCAAGCTTGATTTTTTAAACTCATTTGAAGAAAACAGCACAAATTCTTCTTACATTCAAGAAAGTATTCGATTGGTTTCTGGCTACTATCAGGCGATGATCAATGTGCCGATGGTTGGTGCCTCCGGCGCAATTTTTGGTATTCTCATGGCGTTTGGTCTACTGTTTCCAAACACGGAGTTGTTCATGCTTTTTATTCCCTTCCCTATAAAAGCGAAGTATTTTGTCGCCTTTTACGGGTTGTATGAATTGTATTCAGGTATAGAAAATTCTCCATCCGATAACGTCGCGCATTTTGCACACATCGGAGGAATGCTATTTGCATATATATTGTTGCGCTATTGGGGCACGAAAAAAACAAATTTCTATTGAAAAATGAGCAATATTTTAGATGATATAAAAAGAGAATTTGCCAAGTCAGAGAATGCACTTGTGAAGATCATCCTGATCAATACAGCAGTGTTTTTGGTGCTCCTGCTTTTAAGGGTAATTTTTACATTATCTCAGCTTCCAGGTATTTATGACAAAATCCTTGAGCAATTATTCTTGCCGGCATCAACCCAGGAATTTATTTATAAACCGTGGACGCTGATAACCAACTTTTTTGCTCACATTGATATATTCCATATCTTATTCAATATGCTCTTTTTATACTGGTTCGGGCGACTGGTTGATGAGTATTTAGGCGCAAAACGGGTTATCGCTCTCTATTTCCTGGGCGGTATAGCCGGAGGGATTACTTTCATGGTCATTTATAATTTGATCCCATATTTTCATCCTGTTGTCGATGATTCCGTTTTATTCGGAGCGTCTGCCGCAGCATTTTCTGTTGCAGTCGGAGCATCAACCTTGCTCCCCAATTATACTTTCAACCTGATTTTTCTTGGGCCGATACGTATCAAATTCATAGCTCTTTTTTACATTATCCTTTCTATAGCCGAGACACTTGGTTCTAATCCGGGTGGTAACCTGGCTCATTTAGGTGGAGCTTTGATTGGATATTTGTTCATCAAATTGTTGCAAAATGGGACCGATCTGGGAAAACCCATCTACGCAATGATGAACGGGTGGTCCGGATTATTTCGCAAGCGACCCTCGATGCAGGTCACATATAGAGAAAAACAAGTATACAGGAGCTCCAACGTGTATTCTTCCAGCTCCTCGTCTACGACGATAGAGATGCCTAACCAGACTGAGATCGATATGATTTTGGATAAAATTTCCAAGTCCGGGTATGAAAGCCTTACCAAGGAAGAAAAGCAGAAACTGTTTAAAGCCAGTCAACAAAAATAATATCTGGATTCATTATTGATTTGCTTAATTTTGTGAACCTTTTGAATTGAGATTGGATAACAAAATCTGATTTTCAACGGCCTTGAATATGCTTATAACACCAGGAAAACTGCTCGCCAAAATTAATTCTCCCGAGGATTTACGTAAGCTGGATCGTTCCCAATTGCCGCAAGTGTGTAATGAATTGCGCCAGTTTATCATTGATAATGTTTCTGTTTACGGAGGACATTTTGGAGCAAGTCTTGGCGTTGTTGAGCTAAGTGTTGCTCTACATTATGTTTTCAATACTCCGGACGATCAATTGGTTTGGGATGTAGGCCACCAGGCTTACGGACACAAAATTCTTACAGGGCGAAGAGATGATTTTCACTCGAACCGCACTTACGGAGGGTTATCGGGATTTCCCAAACGCAATGAGAGTATATATGACGCCTTTGGGGTGGGGCACTCGTCCACTTCTATTTCCTCAGCACTGGGAATGGCTGTGGCATCGGCGTTAGAGAAGAATTTTGAAAGGCAGCACATAGCAATCATTGGCGACGGTGCGATGACCGCAGGAATGGCCTTTGAAGGCATGAATCATGCCGGGGCGACAGACTCGAACCTGATTATCATTCTCAATGATAATTGCATGGCCATAGATCCGAATGTGGGTGCGTTGAAAGAATACCTTACAGACATTACCACATCACAGACGTACAACAAATTTAGGGACGAAGTGTGGAATATGCTTGGTAAAATGAGCAATTTCGGTAAAAGCGCTCAGGAAGTTGTTTCAAAAGTAGAGGCTGTCATGAAGACGGCTATTCTTCGTCAAAGTAATCTTTTTGAATCGCTTGGTTTACGCTATTTCGGGCCGATTGATGGAAACGATATCAGTCATCTTACAGAGGTGTTGAAGGATTTGAAGAGTATTCCAGGGCCAAAGCTGTTACACTGCCTCACGGTGAAAGGAAAAGGCTACGGACCGGCTGAAAAAGACCAGACAAAGTGGCATGCACCGGGTGTGTTTGACAAGATTACTGGAGAAATTCAGAAGAAGGTTTATGATGTTCCCCAGGCACCCAAGTTTCAGGATGTTTTTGGTCACACACTGGTTGAGCTGGCCGAAAAAAATCCCAAAATTGTTGGTGTTACACCTGCTATGCCTTCGGGATCGTCGATGAATATTATGATGGCTGCCATGCCGGATAGGGCGTTTGATGTAGGGATTGCTGAGCAACATGCTGTAACTTTCTCGGCCGGGATGGCAACAAGAGGCGAGGTGGTGTTCTGCAACATCTACTCTACTTTTATGCAGAGGGCTTACGATCAGGTGATCCATGATGTGTGTATTCAAGAGTTGCCCGTGATTTTCTGTCTCGATCGCGCAGGTCTGGTTGGAGCTGATGGTCCAACGCATCATGGTGTTTACGACATAGCTTTTATGCGGTGTATCCCAAATATGGTTGTTGCGTCTCCCATGAATGAGCAGGAATTGAGGAATCTCATGTACACTGCTCAACTTGAATCTTTTCAGAGTGGAACGAAAGCATTTACGATTCGCTACCCACGTGGAAACGGTGTAATGCCGCAATGGAAGACACCTTTGGAAGAGATAAAAATGGGTACTGGAAGAAAAATACAGGATGGTGAGGACCTTGCCATTCTCAGCATCGGACCTTTGGGTAATTATGTTAAAGATGCCAGTGAAATTTTAAAAAAGAGAGGTGTTAGTGTAGCTCATTACGACATGCGCTTTGTGAAACCGCTGGATGAATTGATGCTTCATGAGATTTTCGGAAAGTTTGACCGTGTTATCACATTGGAAGATGGCTGTCTGCAAGGTGGGTTTGGTAGCGCCGTAATCGAATTTATGGCGGATCATGGATATCTGGCCAGGTTAAAACGTTTAGGAATTCCAGATGGCATCGTCGAGCATGGAGAACCAGCGGAACTTCATAGAGAATGTGGTATCGACATTGATGGGATTGTTAAATCAGTGTTAGAGCTCGTTCGTAGCGGAGTGAAAGTCGTATAGAGATTAGAGGCTTAATATTAAGACGAGTTGGAGGCGATAGTCTCCTTTTTTTGTTATTCTCACAACCGGAACTCCGTTTTTGTTTATTCCCAAGCCTTCTGTTGAGCGCACTGAGATCCCAATCAATTCTTTGCTCAATCTATTATCTATCAAAACATTTTTTTTGTTTCATCTGAAATTTAGCCAGATCCGCTTTCCACGGCGTCAAGAGGTAGCCAGCTGCTCGAATCACCACCTTAGCCTATGATTAGGCAGGATTCTCTCGTGCATGATTTCCGATGGAAATTAAAGTTCACTTGATTAAAAGTGGCTTTCTGTGTAGTCCTAACCGGACAGATTTTGAACCAGTTTATGAAAGATTTGGAGGCTTTGGCGAGAATTTCGATGATCTAATATCATCACCACGATGGGCGTTTCGTTAATCTTCGCAGGTTGCCAGCAATTGTCAAGAAATCTCCGTAATACGTCGAAAGTGCCTGGCATTGGTCATCCATATAGACTGAAAACCTGATATGCTCCGGCACAATAATGTCAAAACGAATGAGTAACCTCAGCAATGAGTTCATCCACCGATCGCCTTTTTTGCAGGTTTTGAAAATATCAGACTTACTTTCAACGAGTACCCAGGCACTTTGTCTCAGGCTTTCGGTGAAAATGGCGCAACTATGGCAACGTCTTTAAATACCTTATTGCGTTTTATTCGCTTATTTTTACAAACTCTGATCAGGCCGGGCCGCCGGTGCGGTGGAATCAATATAGGAAATACCAGTACATGTGCCTAAGCAACAAGATTTTAGGAATATGGTCATCGGTAACACAGCAGATTGCATTAATTCTGTAAACCGATTGTGCGAAACAGTATCGGGAAATTCATTTTGTAAATGCTGCTTCACAAAACAGATAAAAATGTTTAATATCACGAAATTCATCAGTGTGGAAGAGAATCATAATTGTAATAACCTCACTATCAGACATACGCGGTTTACGTTTTGGGACATCCCCTATGAGCCTTGTATCAATAGTTGCTTTAAAATGAATACAAAACTCATCCACTAACCGGGTCGCCGGAGCTATAGAAAATTCTGTAACTTCATCCTTGGTCAGATTCATGATAATTTCTGTTATATATTTGAATGTCAGATACTTGAATATACAAACAATACTGAATCTTACCAATTTACTCCATCAAATTTTCTGCAAATTGTTAATCGAACTCAGGTTTGAAACTTGGCGCATAGACTTTTCCTGGTAACAATAAAATATTTAGATTTTATTTGGAAAGCTTCCCCGTGAGTTGGTCATTCTGGAAGGACGATGCAAACATACCGCCCAAGGGTATCCTACTTCCGATTTTTACAGGGGTATAAAAAGCGCACGAGCGAAAATATGAGGTGTACACAAAGTGTACATCTAACCAATTTGATCTCATAAACCGTTATCTTCTTGAAATATTATCAGCGATGCTGGGCAAAGAAGGCAGACGGGTAATAAAGTGCTGGAAAAATTCGCGAAGTGTTGCCATTGCCATTAAGTAAGAAACCGTTTAGCCTAATGCCGTGTCTTCAGGATCACACAGACAGGTCCGATACGCACGTTTTTGGCATGAATTCGTGACCATTTGGCTATTTTTGCTGTCCGTATGATCCGAAGCGGGCATCAAAATAGTTATATGGTCACGTATCCTTTCCAAATTCGCAAGTTTATCCAAAGCTACCAAAGGAGATTGGCAAAAAACCAACATTTAGCGCACCTAAATTCGATAGAATATAGGAAACTGGATCGTTAACAGCATACCAAGACTATTTAACTCAGCGGGCATTTTTAGAGCGTAAGCCATAAAGACAACCCTTAATGTAAATTTGGCAAAAGTGTATTCGAAAATCTTATACTTTCAGTCTGGTGATTTTCATTTGAAAGAATCGAAAACTTTCAGTAGCACAAATTACAGTTTAACCACTAGCTGCACATTTAGACCCAGCTGATAGGCATGAGAGTTAACACCCGAAGGAGGTATTGCATAACTGAATGTTGGCTGGGCAATGAGAGATAAATGAGGAGCAAAATGGTAAATTACTCCTGCACCTATCAGTGGCGATATCCTTGAAGTGTTATTTCCGGATTTGAAAACAACCGTTCCCAAGTCAGGAATTTTCACATGGCTTGTCGTTTCAAAATTCCATAATGCACCTACTGACAAATAGGGTGACAACTTTCTTTCAGATGTCTGAAAATTAACCATTATTGGAATGGAAAAATTATGAGACCGGCTATTGGAAGTAGATGTCTTAAGTCTGGATTCCCTAAACCATAAACCGGTGGACGCGGACCACTTTTTGGAAAAAGAATATCGGCCGTTCAAACCTATCCAATAGCCCTTGGGTGATGATTGTGATTTCCATACCTGGGAAGTAATTGTTCCACTACCATCATCAGAGGGGATCATGACTATTGTTGTAGTTTTGGTTTGTCCAGAAAACGGAGCCAGCATAGCAGAAAATGCAAACTTCTTTTGGCCAATAGCAGTTGACCCGGGAAATAAAAATCCGGATATAATCAATGCGGCGGTAATTATTGATCTCATTGATTTGCTAAGTAAATGGGTTTAGCTGCTTGTGGAAACTTTAGTTCCCTGGTAATTAACAGGATCCTTTTATCGTAGAAGTGCCATTTATAAAGTAAAGAAGTTTTAATAACCGATGGTTTACTAAATAATATGAACGTAAAGATAAAATAATTGTACAATTCCAATTGCTGTTTTTGTTTAAAAGTTGGTTAAAGATTACCAGATGCACTCTTCTGAATTTGATACTTTCAATTATTTAGTTTTATGGTATTTTTTTATCGCGGCTTTTTAATCCAGTTAGATATGGTAGCCTCAGTGATCCGGTAACGGTCTTCAGTAAACTTCAAGGGAGATCTGGTAGCTAGATTATACAGATTACAAATCGCATCCTCGTTCCAATGGAACGTGTCGTGATTATTCCTTCGGGGGACCATGGAGAAGGGTGGATGGAGTAAAGGGAGCACGGAATGTAAGATGTCAAGCGTGCTTAGGAAGTGGTCAAGGGTTGTCAGGAGACGACAGAGAAAAGGGGGCGATGGGCCGGCGAGGTCTTTGCCTTGAATAAATCGATTTCGTCGGGACTAAGTAAATTAGCGATCGAAGGCAAGAAGGTTTTAGGAATCAACCCGTTAGGGAGCAATGCGAATTTGGACTTGCCCCGTCGTCCGAAAGTAGGAAATCTACAGCTTCGGCCCGTCGTGAAATCCTTTCTGCCAACTACCATTTAACGGTCCTTAATTCCTGCGAGTCGAAAAACCAGCCGTTCGCCAGATCTCCATCACATTTCTCAATGAGTTGTGCAGTGAGTTCTTTCACTTTCTCAGGATACTGGGCCGATAGTTCTTTTTGTTCCTTACGATCATCGGGCAAATAATATAGCTGAAATGTCTTTTTGGGCGCAAAATACCTTAGCTTCCATCCGTCGTCCGTTACCAGTGCGGGCCCCATAAAAGAGGCAAAAGCAATAGCTCCATGCTTGGTTCCTTGTTTGTTATTTCTCTTTTCCAATACAGGCAAGTAAGACACACCATCTTTTTTATCCTTCAGAGGCACATGCAGCATGTCTGCCATGGTTGCCAGGAAATCGTAGTTGGTTACCAGTTTATCGCAAACATAACCTTTCTTGAACTTTTCTGGCCAGTACAAAAACAAAGGCACTTTTACACCACCGCTCCAGTTGCTCCTTTTTAATCCTGCCATCCTGTTGTTACCGTCAAAAACATCGCCGCCCGTTTCACTGAAAAATTTGTCGGTAATATTGTCAAACGGCTGACCGGTTTGCATATTCCGGTATGGCTTATCCACTCTCCCCTTATAAGTAGTATACAGTTCGTGCCCATTGTCGGATGTGAAAACGATGATGGTTTTTTTAGCAATACCCAGGCGTTCCAATTCCTGCTGAATAACCCCAAGGTCGTCGTCCAGCCGTTTCACCATGGATGCGTACGCTTTTTCAATCTGTGTCAGATCATTGTTAAAAGCCAGTTCAGGGTGAATGGCTGGTATGGCCACAGGGCCATGCGGAAGTTGTGTGGGATGATACAGAAAGAACGGCTTTTCCCTGTTGGTTCTGATAAAATCCAGCATTTTTTGCAAAAACAAGTCCTGCGAATACACTTGCTTGCCATTCATATCCCATCTGTTATGCTCCTGAGTAGAGTCAGAACCCGACTCACCAGTCTTGCCCGCATTGGGATAGGTGTTTCCCGTTATGGCAACACGGTTTCCGTTTTCATGCAAAAACATAGGATAAAAGCCGTGGCATTGAGCATGGTCGTAATATCCGTAGTGGTAATCCCAGCCATGATTATTTAACTGTTTTGTTGTTGTGGAAAAACCATAATCCAACTTCCCAATTTCACCCGTTACGTAACCGGCCTGCTTGAATATCTGGGGTAAATACTGAACATCCGGTTCCTTGCCTATGGCTGTGTTCACAGCATCTTGCATTTGCTCGTCGGAAACCTTGCCCGTAGCAGTATGTACATACACCCCGGGTATGGTCAAGACATATTTTCCTTTGCGGCAGTCGCTGTATCCTGTGAGCAAGGTAGCTCGCGAAGGAGCACAATACCCGCTGGAATAGGAGTTTATAAATGCCACCCCCTCCTTTGCCAGCTTGTCAATATGTGGAGTTGTAAAAAATCGCTGGCCATAATATGATAGCATTCCGGCGCCCATATCATCGGCCATGATGAAAATAACGTTGGGTTTCTGATTGTTTGCCGCCATTTTAACTTGCCCGAAAACAGACACGGACACGCCTATCAGCAACACAAGATACGCCCCGAAAGTATTTTTTTTGATCATCGCGATTCTTGAATTATTTACCATCTGGTAAAGGGTTTACCCAAAATACTTCTACTCAGCGACACCTATGGTTGGGTTGTCGTTGCCTTGTTTTTCAGGTCGTCAGGCATACGAATGTACGTATCCATCTGATGTGTAAGTGCGTGAATGTTGAGCCGGGCTATTGAATCAAAGATAGGAAATACAGATGTGACTTGCTCGACCAACTCGCCAAAGGTCTTGAATTACCAGACGACTACGATCATGAAAAATTTGATCTGAACGGCATTACAGCCCCGCCAGGTGGAGTACCTGGATTTATCGGATTACCGAAGTGTAATTCAGAGTATGAGAGGGGATTTCGATTCAGATATTTTTGAAAAGGAAAGGATGATAGCTTTCAGAGCTCCGTAGCACAAATCTGTAAAGGGTTTGAAGAGACTGACTTTTACCCTTTAATTGAAGAAAAAGTCACTAAACAACTCTATATGATCATTAAGAACCATTCATTTGTTGACGGAAGTAATCGAATTACTGATACATGTTTCTCTATATGCTCAAATTTTTGTAACCCGTTTACTAAAATGATTTAGAGCAAGTGGAAAGTTCATCAATCAACTGATCGACTTGATTACAAAACTCTTTTTCATCAATTGCATCCTTTTTTTTAAGAAGTATTAACCAGTCAAGATCCTTTTCAATCTGTCTTCGACCTCTTTTTCTTTGGTGGGTTATTTGACTGTACTTTTGTTGGCTTAATTCCGAACTATGACAATAAATTGCTTGGCATACAAGAATTGCAGCCCCTAAAGCAATCATTATTAATAGGATCAGAAGTATCATTTCTGAAGTACGTTTTCAAACGTTTCGAATTGCTATGATGAAATTCAGTTTCTATCTCAGATATTCTTAAATACAGTTTCATCGCTTACTTTCAAGATCATTACATCGCTAATTTAGTCCCGCTTTTAAGGTCATTGCGCGGGTTGGTAACAATCCTATCACCAACATGGAGGTTTCCGAAAACTTCTGTCAGCGTATCCGACTGCTGACCAGGTTTTATTTCAACGTACTCTGCCACTCCGTTTTGTACTCGTACCACATACTGCCTTTCAGTTGATGTCAGAATAGCCGAGGTAGGAACGGCCAGAGCGCCGGAGGTACCATCCGAAGCCATGCTGATTTCAGCGAACATGCCTGGTTTGATCAAACGGGAATCATTTTTTACGTCAATTTCAACAGTTTCTGACCGGAATTTATCATTCATATTTCCAGATCGCCTGCTGATTTTCCCCGCGAATTTCTTTCCTGGCATTGCATTCACTTCGAACGTAACCGCCTTGCCATTTTTAACGCCCAGACTGTAAGTTTCGGGAATGTCAACCACAAGTCTTAGGTGGTTTTGTTGTTGAAGCATCAGCATTGGCCCTGAAAGCTTCACACCCGATCCAACCAACGCCCCGGGATGGACATTCCGCTCAGTAATTATCCCATCGAATGGTGCACGAACCACCAGGTATGATTTTATCTTGGTTAATGCCCCAAAATTTGCCTGCTCACCCATGGCTGCGGCACTATCTGCCATCATTTTTGCACTTGCACTTTCCAGATCCAATGCCGATACGGAACCGCTGATTTTACTTCCGGCGAGCAGCCTTCTGTAATGTTCTTTACTTCCTACCAGCATGGCTTGGGCTTTGAGATAGTTGGAACGGGCAGCAATTAATTGCTCCTCAGTCTCAGGTGCTTCGAGTACCATTAGAACCTGACCTTTTTGAACATTGGATCCTCTGTCCACCAGCACTTTTTTAACAAAACCATCTGCTTTTGGATAAATGCTGACTTCCTGAAAGGGCAAGAATTCTCCTGGCAACTGGATTTCCGATCCAACTTTCTGGCTTGAAACGGTGCCGAACTGATAAGTCGGCGTATATTTCTTTTTCTTGTCTTTTGAAGTGACTTCGGCTGATTCTGACGAGGAACAGGCGGTTAAAAAAGCCAAACTTAGCGCCAAACACAAGCCACTATATAGTATGTTTTTCATAAGTTGAAGATTGATCTGGTTGAGAAATGCCATTAGAATGAACTATAAATTGAGAAGGATTGACTGTATCGGGTAAAAGCGATGGGTCTTCAAAGGTGGTTTTGCCTTGCAGCCACACGTAAACCTGTGGTACAATATAAAGTGCGGCTAGCGTCGAAGCGATTAATCCGCCTATAACCGCGCGGCCTAACGGAGCTACCTGTTCGCCTGCTTCTCCGGTTCCTAATGCCATAGGCACCATACCTGCAATCATAGCGAAACTCGTCATCAATACCGGGCGCAAGCGAAGCCCTGCACTATCCAAAGCGGCACGGCGTACATCTCGGTACTCCCAGCGGAGGCGTTCCGCGTTGGTAACGATCAGGATCGCATTGGCAACAGAGATACCTGTCGACATGATAATGCCCATGTAAGATTGAAGGTTCAGCGTACTTCCTGTCAAAAGAAGGATCGCGATTGAGCCCACAATCACAGCAGGAACTGTTGAGAGAATAACCAGCGATAATTTCAGTGATTGATAGTTGGCTGCGAGCAGAAGGAAGATCACTACAATCGCGATGCCAAGCCCTAATTGTAAACTATCGAGTGTTTCAGTAAGCAGCGAAGACATTCCTTTTACCTGTGTGACCAGTCCTTTGGGTGCCTCCCCCAGACCGGCAATCACCTTTTCGACTGTGGTTGTTGCTGTGCCTAAGTCTGTATGATGAAGATTAGCAGAAACCGTAACAAAACGCCGAGGCCCAATGCGTGCATATTCCCCTGGAAGCGTGTCAATGGAAAAAGTCGCTACGTCGGCCAGCACCGGACGGACCTGCCCGGCTACGAGTGGAATTTCCTGTAATTGAGAGAGGTTGCGCATCGCAAACTCAGGGATTTGAACCTGGACTTGATAGGTATAAGCAGCCTTCGCGTCGAGCCACTGATTTTTTTCGGTAAAGCGGCTGGATGAGGTAGATGCAGTAATCGAACGCGCAGTTTGCTGTAAATTAAGTCCCATTACAGCTAATTTTTGTCGGTCCAGTTTGATATTAATGACCGGAAATTTTAGCGGCTGTACGATACGCACATCCCGAAGATTGGTTATCTGTGACAAACCATTTACCAGCTTATTGGCATACGTTTCGATCTGCTTCATATCCCGTCCTGCCACCTGTACTTCGATCGGGGTGAAGGCGCCGCCGCTCATTAGTTTTTCAGTCAGGTCGGCGGGCTCAAAAGACAATGTCGCATCCGGCATCTGCTCTTTTACTGTATCGCGGATCCTTTCTTTCAAATCCTGCATGTTAGTATGATACTCACTATCAAGCCCCACTTTGATGACCGCATCGTTAGAACCACTGGTGCTCACATACAGGTTTGTAGTTGCGTAATTGGTTGGTACAACGCCCACATAAGCGGAGGAAATAGCCAAATGACCATCGGCAGCCTGATCGACTATGGTCATCAGCTCACTTACTTTTTCCTCCGTTCTTTCTAACCGCGTCCCATCAGGGGTTTTCAGCCGGATGACCATCTGCCCGGAATTTAATTGGGGAAGCATATCCTTTCCAATTAACATAAAACCCGTTGCTGCCAGAGCGAAGATCACTACCAGATAGACCACCACTATCAGGCGGTTGGTGCGCAGTAACCTTCGGTTCTGGCCCATGAAACTTTCACGGATGCGGTCGAAAAAGGTAGGTTTTTTAGGAATACTACTTGAATGAGTTTCCTCTGAATGGTCTTTCAACATCCAGTTAGCCAGGATAGGTACCAGGCTTTGGGCAAGAAAATAGGATACGGTCATGGCAAAACCGATCGATAAAGAAAGCGGAAGAAACATTGCCCTGGGCACTCCGCTCATGATAAAGGAAGGCGCAAATACGGCTATAATACAAAGCAAGATCAATAAGAGCGGCAAGGCAACTTCCTGGCAAGCATCATAAATGGCCTGTTTTTTGGGCTTGCCCATTTCCAGATGCTGGTGAATATTTTCAATAGTCACCGTTGCCTGGTCGACGAGTACTCCAATGGCAAGCGCCAATCCTGACAACGTCATGATATTGATGGTCTGTCCTGCAAGGCTTAAAAATAGGACAGCCGCAATGATTGAAACCGGAATTGTCACAATTACAATGACCGATGAGCGCCAGTCTCCCAGAAAAAGCAGTACCATTAAACCCGTTAAAATTGCGCCAAGACCTCCTTCAAAAAGAAGGCTTTTAACAGCGTTGATCACAAATATGGACTGGTCAAATTCGTAGTTAACCTCAATGTCATCAGGCAGCAAGCTGCGCATTTCAGGCAGTTTGGCTTTTAAGGAAGTGACAACATCCCAGGTTGAGGCGTCCGCTGTTTTAACGACTGGTATGTAAGAAGACCGGCTTCCATTGACAATCGCATAACCGGCCGTAACATCTGATCCGTCCTGAATATTGGCCAGATCCTTTAAGAACACAGTTCGATGTCCGTCGGTTGTAACGGGTATCCGACCGAAATCTTCGACCTGATCTTCCAGTGAATTCAGGGTTGTGATGTAAGATGTATTGCCGACACGTATGTTTCCCGAAGGCGTCATGGCATTGTTAGCCGCAAGCGCTTCAACCACTTCATCGGGGGATATATTTAAACTGCGCGCTTTCTGTGGATCCAGGTTGATCACCACCGTTCTGGAATTGGTACCAATGGGAGGAGGCGCTGTGAGACCAGGCACGGTTGAAAATAGAGGCCTGATTCTGGTAACGGCCAGCTCGTGAATTTCTTTCAGGGAGCGCGTTTTACTGCTGAATACCAGGTCGCCGATGGGTACAGACGATGCATCATACCGGACGACTTGCGGAGGCAATGCCCCGGGGGGGAAGAATTTCATGGCCCTATTGACCTGAATGGCGACTTCGGCAGAAGCCTGTGCCATGTCACTTCCTTCGTAAAAAGCCAGTTTTACAACGGTCAATCCTTGCACACTCCGGCTGGAAATTTCCTTTATCCCACCAATGTACAGGAACTGGTCCTGCATACGGGTGGCAAAAAATCCTTCCATTTGAGCAGGTGACATCCCGCCATAGGGCTCGATGACATAAATTACCGGTGAGTTAAGTCGCGGGAAAATATCAATGGGAATCCTGGTCGCGGACATGACAGAGAAAACGATCAGTCCGGCGACAAGTACCAGGATTGAAATTGGCCGTTTTAGTGAGGTTGATAACATAAATCAAGTTGGTATAGGAATTTATTAGCGACGGAAAAGCGCAAAAAAATCGTCAAAATTACTCGTTGCATATGCCCGTTGCAGACGGACATCGACAGCGTTGCGCTGGATATTCACGGCTTGTTTTTCCACGGCAGTCAGCAGTTGCAATGCATCAGTTAAGCCCAGAATATTTTCTATCCCGTTGTTATATAGTGAAAGCCGCTGTTGATAGGCACGTTCAGCCGAGTTCAGGGCGGTTGGCAATTCCATTAAAGCGAGCCGGACTGTTGCCATCACCGAGTCAGAGGTAGTGAGTGTATTTTGCAGTTGAATTTGCTGCGTTTCTAATTGACTGCGGGCTTGTTTGACTCGCCACTGTTGCAATTGAGACCGGTTTTTTATCCGGTGAAAGTCAGTCAGGTTTACAGTTGCGGCTACGCCTACCAAAAAATTCGTCCTGCTGTATCCGAATCCCGAGCCAATCGGGCCGAAATTATTGTCAATATCCAGGCTCGTCCCGCGTGCCCATGCCGAGGTAAGCAGTGACACCCTTGGTAAGGCAGATTTTTGGATCAATTCGATTTCAGTCGTTTGCCTGTTGACAAGATTCGTACGGTAACGCAGCAGTGGGTGATCAGCGGTAAGTTTGATGTCAATAGGCTGCATCAAAAGTGCCTGCTGATGAAAAGTGGTATCAATTTCCAGCAGGTTTACAGGCCGGCCGGTAAGTGTTGCCAGTTGGATAAAAGCCCGCTGAAGTTGCTGTTGCATCTGAAAATAATTGAGTTTGGCGCGTGAGAATTCCACCGAAGCCAGTGAAGAATCCAGGCCGGGACGTATTCCGTTATTTACCAGGTTGGTAATAATCCTGCGAACTGTATCGACGCGTGCCAGGTTTTTCTGCTCGATTTTAAGGGTTTGTCTGAGCCAGAGCAGGTCCAGATAGGTATTGATGACCGTTTGCCTGATGCCAAACTTCTCATTTTCCACAGCAGATTCACCCACAATAATATCTGCATGTGCCAGCCGGTCTTCCGCCTGAAAGCGTCCGAAATTAAGCACCTCCCAGTCGGCCGTCACCAAAGCAATATTACCTGAGGCCAGATCCATGCTGTTTTCTGACCGCCGTCCTCCGGAAGTCGGAACAATGAGCCCCATTGAAAAGTAGGAGCCCGAGAGCCCGTTAGCAGTGCCAACATTGATCTGATCATGCAGACGTACATTAGGCAGCCGATTGTCTTTTATGACCTGGGCATTCTCGCGCACTGCTTCCAGCGCCGACTGGGCAGCTGACAGGGAAGGGTAATTCGAAAGAGTCACATTTACTGCATCTTCTATTCCCAATACCTGGGCGAAAAGTGTATACGGGTAAATCAAAACGATTAAAATACCGATATATCGGCGGGATATTCTTTTCATGATTTGGTTAATAATTTCTTTCCGAAATAAATGGCGCGGTCTAACATGCTGGCCCATTGGTCTTCAAACGCCGGTTTTAATACATAACCTGTCACGCCAGGTTTGTAAGCCCGAGCAATAGCACCGGGTGACTGTGAGCCCGACAAAATGAAAACCGGAAATTGCGATGAGAAAGGAAGTGTGCGGACCTGAAGTAATATTTCAATGTCACTTAGAGAGGGCAATGTTAGATCAAGAAAAACCAGGCTTGTTGCTACTTTTTGATTTGTGCCCAGCTTTGAAATAAAATCTTCCCCATTCGCGCAACGGCTCACCTTGCAGTCAAGATGGGATTGTTTAACTGTCATTTCAAAGAAAAGGGCATCGTCATCTACCAGATACACAGTCCATGGATCGTGAAGTGTCATAAGCGTTGGTATCAAAGTCCAAAGTAAATACCGATCTGATTAGAGGGTAGTTAGAGGGTTATTAAAATGTGATTAGAAGGCCAGCTTTAAGCAGGTGTTCGATGTCGGTTGCTTAATTTTACCCGGTGAAGTGTATGAGACCGGTAAAATGCTATGAATGTTTTAGTCGTTGAAGATGACGTCGAATTGACCCAGTTTATTCAAAAGGGACTCCTTTCTGAGGGAGTCGCGGTTTCTACTGCTTTCGACGGCGTTATTGGAAAGAGTATGGTCAATGAGAACCGCTTTGATGTGGTCATTCTTGACGTGAATCTTCCGGGCATGAATGGTTTCGATCTTTGCCGTTTTATCAAGGAAAACTGGCCAGCTATCCCTGTTATCATGCTCACTGCTCTGGGTAGCCTGGACAATAAAGTATTGGGATTTGAGGCTGGTGCAGACGATTATTTATCAAAACCTTTTGCCTTTAAAGAGCTGTTATTTCGTCTTAAAGCACTGGCAAGAAGACACCCGTCCCGAGCTCCCATGGCTAAAAGACTTGAATTGCTAGACCTGGAAATTGAGACTGATTCTCATAAGGTATGGAGGGCTGGCGAGCGGATTGATCTGACTGCACGTGAATATGCGCTGCTTGAATATCTGATGCTCAATCAGGGAAAGGTAATGAACAGGGTTGACCTGCTGGAAAATGTATGGGACGTGCATTTTAATACGAATACTAATGTCGTTGACGTGTATGTCAATTACCTACGTAGAAAAATCGACCGATCAGGACCCAGACTTCTTCATACTGTTTTTGGAGTTGGTTACATGATCGGCGCAGAACCATGAGCATAAAAAGCAAGATTACAATTGGTTTTGGTATTCTGGTGGCCACCTTACTACTATTATTTTCGGTTTTTATCTATCAGAATTATGAATCTTATCGCAGGTCTCTAATGAGAAGCCGGTTACAAAGACGTGCTCTGGCTGGGCAGCTATATTTCCAGGACCGCTTGGAATTTCATCGTTCAAGTTACTTGACCCTTCCCGAGCAGCACGAAGTTATATTTGGTCCAAAAAATCAGCTTGTCTATCATTCTTCCGGAGCTGATGATTTTCGGTTGACGCCCAAACTGCTTGCAGAGGCCAGGCATCGTGAGGTATATTTCAAGTATTATTCCAAACTCTGGAATGCACCCAAAGAAGGTGTTGCATTGTCTTTTAACATCAACGGAATACAATATGTTTCCGTGGTTACTGCTTATGATCTAACAGGCAGACAAGCCAATGAAAGTCTTCTCTTTATCCTGATTACCGGAAATGTTATTATGCTGGTGATTGTAGCTTTTGCTGGATTCTGGTTTGCCCGCAGGGCCCTAAGACCATTCGACGGGTTGATTCGGCAAATGAACCCGGCGACAGTCAACAATTTTTCATTTCGACTTTCAACTGAGTCCAAGGGGGATGAGGCGGCCTATCTGGCAAGTTCGTTTAATGAACTGCTTACCAGGTTACAAACACTTGCGATGAGCCAGGAGCATTTTGTCTCGTATGCTTCACACGAAATACGTACGCCATTGACGGTTGTTAAAGGCGTTTTAGAGACTTCGCTGGCTTATGATCAGAGCCTGGCCGACACAAAACAGAGCATGGGAAAAGCGCTTGTACGTTTGGAAGGTGCCATCAATCTGGCGAACTCGCTTTTGCATCTGGCGGAAGTAGAAGGGTTACAGGCAGGTCAATTCAAAGAAGATATCAATATCGTTGATACGATACTGGATACGATCACTTATTTGGGTGAAAAGCATCCCAGCCAGCACATTGAACTGCAATTGACAGATAGTTTTACCGAAAATACTTCGGCAATAAGGATCTTAGGAAATTCAACACTGCTCCGTACTGTCCTTAACAATATTCTGGAAAACGCCAGCAAGTATTCTTTAAATAAACCGGTTGAACTCATTGTTGATTTCGATATGAATCTGGTGATGATGAAAGTGATCGACCAGGGGATTGGCATTCCTGCCTCTCAGCTTGAAGATGTATTTCTGCCCATGATGCGGGCCGCTAATGTGGGCAGCCTTCCGGGCTTTGGGCTCGGGCTTACCATTGCCAAGAAAATTATTGATATGCATCAGGGACAGCTTACTGTTGATTCTACGACTGGCAAGGGTACCACGGTTTGCATACTATTACCTACTTTAGCTCTTTCCTGAATTTAATTTCGCCAGATAAATACATTTGCTTTATGGATCAAAACGAAAAAGACAATTCACCCTTTAAGCCTGCGGATCACCTGGCCAATGAAAGGACTTATCTGGCGTGGGTAAGGACCGGGATCGGGATTATGGCATTTGGCTTTGTGGTGGTGAAATTCTCTTTGTTTGTTAAACAAATCGGTCTGGCACTGGGCACGAAAGTGAATATTCCCTCGCACGGCTATTCTGCTATCATCGGGATTGTTCTGGTTGCAATGGGGGTTCTGGCTATTTTATTTTCTTTCTTGCAATATCGGAAAATAGATCAGCAGCTCAGAAGCGGTACGTATCAGCCGTCCACTATTCTGACGAGCGTTTTAACGGGCGTGATTTTGCTGATCAGTATTGTATTGATTGTATATCTTATCCAAAGCGTGTGATCGGGTAAATTAAAAGATTGAACTGCACCGGCCTGGTAGGCCACGCCCCCAAAAGTAACGTCAATTTCATCTGGCACTTTCTTGGAGTTCTACCAATAGTAACCAGGTCTATAAGTTTGAATCCTAAGCTTTGAAGGCACTTTGGAAATTGTTATTTTGGGTAATGGTTCTTTTTCGGAAGGGGTTTGAAAAAAAATGCAGCGGATGCTGGGACAAATCAGAGCCATTTACATTCTAATGGTTAAAACGGTCTTGAGTTAACCGATCGGTACCAATTTGCAGCTTTGTTATTGAAGTTAAATCAAAACAAACTTGCAAAAGTTGTCCTCACAATGCGTTCCGATTTTGTCGGGTATTGCGCTGGTTACCCATATACTAGATGGAAAGAAAAATAAACCTCGTCCTAATATAAAGGCAGTATCGACAGGTATGTTCCCGTTGCGCGGATTCTTGGCTTAACCTAAGTGCAATTCAACGTTGACAGCTAGCGGATCAAAAGGAAGGAGCCATGCGTTATTTCTACTAGCATTGTAGCGCCTAGTGTGGTTACAGACATTCTGCGGATAAGCTTAACGCTTCTTTTGTTAATGAGTTAAAAAAATACAGACCGCATCCTGCAGTGAAGGAGCTTTATCCGACAGTTATCAACGTAACTTATCAGAATTATTCACAGCAGGAATTGGTCGGAAGCAAAGCCGGTTTGCAGGAGATTAAAGTACAAAGAAAAGCCCGAGAACTTCTTCCTGCGGGTGATATTGACGCTAAGGATTACCGAACAATTAAATTAAATCAAACATACAAGAAAGCATCAATAGAATCGAAATAAAGTTATCGGGGATGAATGGGGTCAAGACCAAATGTTGTGGACTAAATTGGATTAAGCATATAGCTGAGTTAGACGATACAAGAAGAATTCCACGTTACGAACCCCTCGGAACTGGCTTCGAAATGCTTTGATTTTGGCATTGAAAGATTCTGCCGAAGCGTTGGTACTTCGGTTGTCAAAATAGTTTACGATGGTCTTATAATGGTTCTCTATAGATCTTGCGACGGTGTTGAATGACTTAAAACCGGATTGTCGGACTTTCTCATGCCATTTTGCTAGCCTCGTTAATCCGTAAATCTTCTCGGTCGTGTTGGTGAAGATATTGCTAAGTCCTTGCGCCAGATCGTATGCTTTCTTTAAATCTGGAAAGCGCTCGAAGACCAACTGAGCCCTTTCTTTTTGATTCTATGTCCAGGTGTTTGGTTTTTTGTAAAGTGCATATCTGCTACTAGCCAGGAGTTGTTTGATAGTATCACCATTAGCCAATATTTCTGGTTGATACTCAGCACCAGAAGCTTTGGCCAGCTCAATAGCGTCATTTTCTTGGTCCAATGCTTCCCAGCGATGTTTGATGCGGATTTCTTGCATGGCTTCAATAGCCAACCTTTGTACGTGGAAGCGATCTGTGACACGTGTAGCCCTAGGAAAACAACGCTTGGCGGTCATTGTCATACTGCCGGCCATATCCAGCGTTATTTCTGCTACTTTTTTCGTTGGACCTCAGGGATTTTACGAATGACTTCAATAACCGTCCCCGCCTTTGTACCGGCTACAATGGCAATTATCCTTCCGCAGCGGCGGCCGACTTTGCCTCCCTTAGCAGCCTTGTTTGTAAGTATTGTGTTGAGTTCACCACGAGAGAGGCTGGTTTTGTCTATGGAAAGTTGTGAACCTAAATTTTCTGGGTATAAAAGCCACTTCTTTGCATGACCTCTTTGTTTCCATTCCTTAAATCCGCTCTGAAAAAATCACGATCGCTTCGGCGATCCGAATTGGCGCAGCAATGCCCTGCCATCAACGCCATAGAAACGACCGATACTCCAAACATCATTGGCCCTTGTATCCACCAATCGCTTTTAAAAAAGCCCGCGGCGGCGTACCGTGAAAACTCACTTGTCATCCGCGTTCCATCAGCCACTTCATTCCAATCTCTGTATTCTACTTTGCCTGTCTTAGTATTGAGCCACCTACGGCGTTTGATATGAAGGAATACCTTGTAACCTCGAATCGGGAAATCTTGCAAAGTAATAGTGGGAAAATAGCCTTTGGAGAGTAAGTCTGCTTTTCTCGGATCATCCTCTGAATAATTTATCTCTTCCAAATAGACATGATAATGTTCTACTGACTTCTCCACGTGAGTCAGCAAGTAATTCTCAATTATAAACTCTGGTAAGATTAACTCGATAAGCGGCAAGAAACTCTCCAAAACAAACAGGTTTGATTAAAAGCACAAACCTAGAAAAATCCTACACGCTCCACAAGTTTTTGACTTGATCCAATCTCTGTCGCGGGTCGAAGTCGCGAGCGACCGGGGCGCGTAGCCGGGGACTACGCGTTCTGGAAAAGGTGAAGCAAACGTTGCTCCGAACCAGGCCAAT
>Ga0209512_1000212_pt1 | contig 117793 bp, 134 predicted proteins | sample frozenSSSSmetaG_FD_184142 | JGI IMG/M metagenome (GOLD analysis project Ga0209512, IMG submission 184142) | Glacier valley bacterial and archeal communities from Borup Fiord, Nunavut, Canada, to study Microbial Dark Matter (Phase II) -... | ecosystem: Environmental > Aquatic > Freshwater > Ice...
TAAAATAATTGATATTTAAATTATAATAGTTCATTAAAATGGGAGTGTTGAAAATCGTGGTCTCGCTTAGGTGGGCGGAGAGTAATGGCCCCAACTCTTACATACATGGTATGGTACTTCATCCCTCTCTTTATAGTACATAGACTTGCAGCGCCTCTTGTACCCTAAAGTAGGTACCTATATGTTATTTGCAGGGTACCTATCCGTAGGTAGGTACTCAATCCAACAACCCCGCATGTCCGGGCTGGCTTAGCGCCACTCCCCAAACATCTGCAACTGCAACTGTCATACATCATACATCATACTCGACCACTCTACCTCCAACGTCTCTAAACAATTACATATAACAGGACATCAGCACGGAACCACCGCACAATTCTCGCAGCTGTCCTCCTCCGCCTCCACCTACGAACCTAAAGCATCTCTTACTTTGCCCTAAGTATCTTTATGAAAGCTCCAATGTGAATAGGCCCCGTGAGGAGTGAGACTGTCAGAAGGTAACCCGGCCAAGCCTGAGAGGTGGCTGTCCTGCGATTCCAAAAGAGGGATCTACGACATAGCCCGAATCCTCCTCCACTTATGGCTTCCCACGCGTTCCTCCTTCTCCTCCTCATCTCGTTGGCTGGCGCTTTGGATGTTTTTATTTCAAATGATCCATTGCCACTGCAGGCGGAGCAGCTGTACTTGGTATCATCGCACGCTGGCTCAGTGTTGTTGGCGAGAGCTTTGGTGGAACCTTTGACTGAGCAAGTTGGCCTAGGCACGGATTCGGTCCATCTCAAAGTTAGTATAAGTTCCCATGAAAGATCCATGATTTCGAACATCTACTGATAGCAACAGAGCATCAATATTACAGGCGTCGTCAGGCGTGCCGATCCATTTACGGCGGCCAATATCAGTCGCGGAGATATTGCCCTCGTCTCATGCGATCCGAACACGAACATCTCAAATATACCTCCCACAGGAGTCGTTGAAGACATCATTCCCCAGGAACCAAGAGCCGTCGTCCTGTATAGTCTTACCTCCGCACATTGCGCTATTTCCGATATTGGACCATATCCAACGTATTTCACCATCAGGAATACAACGAGAGAAACGATAGAGACATTGATCGCTTTTCAGATGGATGGACAAATTTCATCAGCGACCCTACCCTTAAACATCACGTCTGCAGATAGTGGATCATCGCAAACATCCGGAAATCCTACACCTGCTGTTGCTATGAGCATACTATATGCTGTCACCGGCATCATTACGGTCCTCTTCCTTGTCATTATTGCTACAGGTGCCTGGAGAGCTCATGCAAACCCGGAGAGATATGGACCTCGAACCGGCTTTCCTGGTCGTCCAAGGCAGAGCCGCGCCAAAGGACTCGCCAGAGCCATGCTTGAAACTCTACCGATTGTGAAGTTTGGAGATCCTCTGCCAACAAAGCTCGGAAGTCCCGATGTTGAACTTGAAGCAACAAGAACAAATGACTCACGCACATCCAATGTGCATATCGCAACAGACAACCAACAGGAGAATGAAGCCCGGCCAGATACGGCGCCCGTTGAAGCTATTGGCACAAACAATACTCCTCCTTCTGACCCTGTTCACTCACCACCACAGTCAGAAGCTGAAGTTCAGGAATGCAACCTGGGATGCTCTATATGTACAGAGGACTTTACCATGGGAGAAGATGTAAGAGTATTGCCATGCAATCACCAGTATCATCCCGCATGTATTGATCCTTGGCTGCTGAATGTCTCTGGTACATGCCCACTATGGTAAGTACACAGTGGCTCAATTTCCTCAGATTTGATTCTGACCCTGTTTAGCCGTGTTGATCTCAGACCCGTTCGTACTGACACCGACGTCACATCTCCTGCTGATACGGATACTTCGCCACCTGATTCAGCAGCGATTGAGGGTGGGCATACCCACCACTCTCGTGTCCAGCGTATCTTAGCTATGCGCCACGCACCTGTCCATGAGCGAGTGGCAACTTTGAGGCAGCTCGCTACGGAAGCAGGCCAAGAGCAACAACATGCTGCATCTAATCCGGTCGGCATAGCTGAGGAAGCAAGGCAGAGAAGACGATTGGCGGATAGGTTGAGAAGTGCATTCAGAGTTCGCACGAGGACGAACGCCGCCCCGGAAGAAGTGTCCAGAGCAGACATAGCATCGTCTTCTCCAGCCATTGATACAACCAGTGAAAGCACCTCCAGGCCATGAGCTTGTGTACAGTTATATGATGAAATCTCTTTACGATATAAATGCGTTACGACTTAGCAGGGTTGGTGATGGTTATTTGCATACGGAATACACAGGAAGGAACATGAGGAGTATTGGCCGTCACAACGTCGGTTGATTGTCGATGCATAAGTTTAATGGGAGATCGGTCGCGCATGAAATGGCCGGCGCTGCCATCGGTTGATGATTCGATGATGGGAGACAAGGAAGGCGCTGTGCGATTAACGAGTCCAGGATGGCAAACTTGAGTTGGGTTGTTTCGTTGCATTCATGTCTCTCTTGAGTTTCTACCACATGATGTGTGTCATGATGAGAAATTGAGGAGATGCCTATGGCGCGATTGAGTGTCTATCTGAGTCTCAAGTGGAGAAGCGGATGATGTCCGCCCCCCCAAAAGTGGGGTTGGTGAACAACCGGGTTTGCAAAATGCGGAATATCGAAGCCGAACATTGAACATAGGTTGTTAATGGGGAAGTGTACGAATAATACCATCTGTTGTGATGTACCGCAGTTTCATGAGCAATAGTGACCGTTGAATCTGGAGTGAAAGGGCTTGACGGGCGGCGTCTAGGACCGATGAGAGTGGCAGTGGTACAGAGAAGCCAATAATACATAGTGGGGAAATTGGAGATGACATGCCAGGGAGAGTTTTAACTTGCCCTGGCCCCAAGACCTCAGAAATGGGGGGAAAATGGGGGAAAAGCGGAGATCCTCGTCTTGAACTCCGAGAAGGAATCACCTATTCCTCCCGTCAGAAGAACGATCCGGCAAAGCATGGCTCATCCTAAAAGGAGGAATCCATTTGAAGTTAACGCGTATTCTCATTTCCATGGAGGCCATCTCCTTCAACAATCTCGAGGCTCAATCCATTGTTGTCGGCCCAAACACTCGATAAGATGTCCATGAGGTAGTGTAGAGATTGCCATGTTGCTGGTCAGACACTACGATCGAGATTGCCCGCATTCGATCCACTTAATGTGCTGGCCGCCTGGGGGGAACGTGCAGCCGCCGGTATACCTATCGGCCAAATTCCTTGAGGCTTATTCTTACAGATCGCTCTGAAGCCTAACTACCAAGTGACAGCGATTGAATGAATGTTCAAGTGAGGCAAGCTTTGAGCGTTGTCCATTGGGTTGATAGCCAGGTAGGGAGCCGCCCGCATCCCCAAGGTTTCAGCCCAGATACGCCACCCAGCGGCTGGCGCCGCTACACCGGGCACTGCGCGGCACGATAGCACGTACGATAGTAGTGATGGATCCGTTCTCCCAAGCATCGCCGTCGCCGACAGACTTTCACTATCACGCTCATCCTCATCCTCATCCTCATCCTTATCCTCACCCGCAACCAGGTCTAACTGCCTCGCACGGCGGCAATGTTGAATTGCCGCCGCCTCAACAAGCGCCCGTCGCACAACTCGGACCAGGACCAGGACCAGGACCAGGACCGCGTAACTACAAATCCAGAAAGTACCGGCCGTGCGACTTCTGCCGGGCGAGGCAGGTTGCTTGTAAGATTGAGGTCTCGCCGCCCTGCCAGTTGTGCCAGTCGCATGGACGAGAATGCACCTTTGTCGAGCGCCCAAAGAAGAAGAAAAGGCCAAATAATAATCCGACCGCGACTTCTCAGAATACCAGCCCTGTGACGGATACGATTACTCCAGATTCTGGAATCATCGGACAAATCGGTAGGTTTTTCGTTCTTCGTTCTTCTTCTTCTTTACTTCTCACACAAGGTCGTTCCAATACTTGTCAAGAGCCTTTTTAAACTTACGATGCACCGCTAGATCCTCGTTTGACAACGCTCCGCCACGAAAATAACAGCCACCTGAACGCCAACGCCACCTATGCGCCGCATTTCGACGAGCAATTGTATGAGAGGCAGCTTGGCCCTGGGCCTTACTTACATCACCACCATCAAGATCTAAATCATGCCACAGTTGCTGATTTCCATCAGTCGTCAATTGCGGACCTGTCAGGCGGCCACCAAGACCGACACTTAGATTCTCAGCCTTCTCGGCTGATAGGGGAGACTGGCGAGTCCAATCCATATTTACTACGCTGCTACCACTATGATGACAACGAGGAGTGCACCGTTTCCGAGGTGACTTACCGCCGAATCAAGCGGACGCCGAGGATTTCTAATGTTCCAGGAGCGAAAGATGAGCCACCAGCGGTTTTTATGCTGGCCGACGACAGCCATGCGCAGAAGGCGGAGCCAAGGGTTGAGGAGCATGTGCTCGCTCAGGCACGACAGGAAATCTCACAGATGTTCACGGACGAAGAAAGCTTCCGCTTACTCGGAGTTTACTTCCGTTTCGTGGATCCCTATTTTCCCATCCTTCCACGCTCTCAGTACTTTGTCAATGGGGTTCTGCGCCGGCAAGCGATCAATGGTCTCCCGCTTTCGTTAATATCAGCACTATACGCCACCGCTCTGCCATTCATTCTCTATGACGAACTGCTCGCCACGGCGCTCGTCCATGTTCCTGATCACTCGAATCAGCTTTACCGCATCTCTTCGCTTGCTCTTGCCCAGGAATTGCATACGCCGCGTCTAGCCACTCTGCAGGCTGCCTTACTCCTTCTTCAACGGAAACCAAGTCATCATTATACGACTGATACCCCATGGAAGACCAGCCTCATCGCTTGTGCCGTGAGTGTTGCGCACAATCTTGGATTAAACCATGATTGCAGTGGCTGGAGCTCGCTCCCGATGTGGGAGTTAACGTTACGCAAACGCTTATGGCACGCCGTGTTCCTAATGGAGAAATGGACATCGCTCGGTGCTGGCATGCCAAGCCATATCCACACTGAAGGGTTTGATGTACAGCCCTTATGGCCATCAGAGTGTGAGCTCACGGACGTCCCGGATGCAGAGTGCCATTTTCGACTCCTCACGGAGCTCACGGCGATTCTAAGTGATGTCATGGAGACTTATTACTCTGTGCGAGCAGTGCAGCGTACGTCGAAGGATTTCTTGCTCTCGCTCGATCTCGCTCATTCATTACGCGGGCGATTGAAGTCCTGGAACGACTCGTTTCCGCCTGCTCTGTCCTCTCACCATCCGGATAGTGTCGGTTATCACGGCATGGCAGGGCTGGGCGGTCACCCATCCTTGAGATTGGGTTTCATTGTAGCCAATATGACCCTTTTCCGTGCCCTGCTGCGGCCGGTAGAGAACATGAGTAGCATCGACACGCAGGATCGTGGCACTTTGGGAAGCAGGATGGCGGTTAGAGCTGGGGCAAAGGGATGCGCCGAAGAAGCAGTGGAGTTTGTTGAAAATCTCGAGAGAGGAGCTATGGATGCGTTTTGGCATAGCTGTAAGTTGCGCCTGGCCCCTATCCACCATGTCTTCATCCACGTGATCAGGCCTAACTGATTGTCTTTGACATACCAGCTAGAGTGACACTGACTGGACAACAGGGTCCCACGCCAACTTTGCCATCACGTCGTCCTTCCTCGTGCAGCTTCTGCTCACGGCAGAGTCGGAAGCCGAGGTGGCGGAGGTCAACGATCTGATCGCGCGCTGGCGCTGGGCAATGCGCGTTGCCAGCGGCGGTTCCGGGAGCGGGATGATGACTCTCGGGCTGTTGGGGCTCGACGGACTGGTGGGAGGAAATGGAGAAAGCGTGAGTGGTGGGGGGAGCATGGCCGGGATGGGAAGTGACATGGATAGACGAAGTATGAGCATGAGTCTCCCGTGACGAGTGGCGACGACACGGGAATGAGCAACAGAGGGGGATCTACCTCGGGATAGATGCGCAGCGTATACCCAGCATTGCATTTCAACATGTAGAGAATTCAACATAGCATCCGGATGTACTGTGTATGCATGCCGTTTCCGTTTTCTTTTTCTTAATTTTTTCGCTCTCTTCTTTTCTTGTTTCCTCCATTGCGAAAGTGAGCAAGAGATGTTGCGACGTTGCTAGTAGTGTAGAAGAGTCGCGGCCCGAGGATGCGGCTGAGAGCTGTCCTGGGACCTGCGACCTGCTCGCGGATATCTTACCAAGGATGTATGTAGTGAGTGAGTGAGTGATGGAAATCCGGAAATCCTCGGAGCTTCCGCGCCTGGACAAGTGACAAAGCCTTGAAGCTCCAGTCAGGCCTTCGCTACACGGGAAATCAATAGGAAACAGACACTCACTCGGATGCTGCGCTACTCGCTACTCGCTACTCTGCATAGAATAGTACCCGCAGTGACTGTCGGAGTGCCGGCCTCGATCATCACCACGAGTGTTTTCTTCGCAGACAGGGGCCGTCAGTCACGGCGTCAACAACTGTTTCTTGGTCAAGGAGGGGAGGGGATGGGAACCCAAGTCTCACATCCTCTCACCTCAGCTCTCCCTCCCACCTGTGGTGTCTGTAACCTCGCAATGCAGGCTGAAATTGTCGCACTACGACGAATGGGCCGGCCGCATATTCGTGGACCGAGAGGTGTCTCATAACGTGACTCTGGATGAATGTGGCAGGACAAGAGAGGAGGAGGAGGACGAGGAGGAGGACACAAAGGCAATATTCGTTGTGACTGAGACATGTGTACTGTGTACTGTGTATGTGTATGTGTATGTGTATGTGTATGTGTATTCACACCAGCGCCAACACAATCCTGGTAGTGATGGTGAGACGTGTGCCTATAAAAAGGATATGTACTGTAGTGTGTACTGTGTACCGTGTACCGTGTACTGTGTATATTGTGTATTCACTACTGTGTATTCACTACTGTGTGTATCGCCTTCCCTTCCCATCCTTGCCAGCACAGCACAGCACATGTAGGCGCATAATAAGACGAACCCCTCTTCATCCCATCCATCCCATCCATCCCATCCATCCCATCCCATCCCATTTCATCCCATCTCATCCCCTCCCATCCCATTGCAAAGGGTTACCCTCTGTTTGCTGTTCTTCAGTCAGTCAGTCAGTCATTCTCCACTAGATCAGCAGCATCACACTCCTTGCGGCCTTTGCTGCTTCATTCAATTCTTCGCTGCTGGAATCAAGATCTGGGATCTGATTGAACGGATCATTCAACTTCACCCTCACCCTCATCTTCACCCTCATCTTCACCCTCATCTTCACCCTCATCTTCACCCTCCTTTCGTACCCTTTGCCGTCTACCTCGACACAACCTTCTTTTGATATTTACATACACCTTCTGACAAGGTCTCAATCGACTCGAATCAAATCAAGTCAAGGAAACACAATCACTCTCCTTTTTTTCACCCTCTACTACGATCTACCATCTACAACAACACAGCACAGGCTTTTGACAAACCTTTCACTCCTTCACAAGATATCAAACCAAACATATCAAAGACCCACGCACACACTGCAAACTGCAAACGACAACACCAAAAAAAAATCATTAGATCTGACGAAGTGACGAGCTAACGAACAAATCAAACAAAATCAAACAAAATCAAACGACCTACGATAAATATACGACTTACGATCTACAAACCAACCATCATGCATCTCTCCTGTTCACCCATTGCCCTGGTGGCATTTTTGCTGGCCAGGCACGTCCTCGCTGGCGTCCATGGCCGACACCTGCTTCACCACAACGTCAACAAGCGTGATGTCCTGACTGTTGTCGAAGACGTCTACATCACAGAGACCTCAACTCTCTGGGTCACTGTGGAATGGGATGGAGTCAACTTCCACACCCTAACCCCAACACCAACGCCAACGCCAACTCCAATTCCGACACCAGAGGCATCAAGCGCACTTGCTCAGGTCAAGCTGCCCGTCAAGTCTCTAGCCGCTGAGTCCCTTCCCGCTGAGTCCCTCTCGGTTAGTCCAGGCCCAGGCCCGACATCGACTAGTGCTCCCGCACCTCCACCAACTACTCTCGCTACTGTCGTCGTTGTTCCCAGCCCAGCTTCAACTGAGGTCCTCCCAAGTCCAGCTACAATTGAGGTCGTCACGAGCCCAGCTGCAGTTGAGCTTGTCCCAAGCCAAAGTCCGTCTCAGACCCTCGCAGCACCAGTTGTAGTCAGCCTCACTTCCCTCATCCCATCACCATCACCATCACCAGCACCAACCCAAGATGGTTCCATCGCTGTCGATCAGGGATCCATATCGCCAGCAGGCGGCAAGCGTGGTCTTGCCTACAACAATGCAGACCTTGTCTCCGCCCTCATCCAGGGCTCCACCACAGTCTCCTGGGCCTACAACTGGGGCAGCTCGTCGGCCTTGATCCCCTCAGAGCTTGAATACGTGCCCATGCTCTGGGGTCTTGGTAGTGATCACACGGCCAACTGGGTCTCTGCTGCGAACTCTGCCATCTCATCCGGCTCGACGCATCTCCTCGCCTTCAACGAGCCTGATCATGAGGGGCAGTCCAACATAGACCCGGCCACTTGTGCGCAGGGCTACCTTCAACACATGCAGCCGTTTGCTGGCAGGGCCAAGCTCGGCGCCCCAGCTGTGACCAACGGCGGCGGCTCAATGGGTCTCTCATACCTGAGATCCTTCCTTAGTGCGTGCCAGGGGTGCACAATCGATTTTGTGCCTATGCATTGGTATGATGATTACTCAAATGTGGAGTACTTCAAGAGCCACATTGAGGAGGCACATGCGGCGGCTGGAGGGCGTCCAATCTGGATCACTGAGTTTGGCGCGACGGGAAGCGAGGCGGAACAGGCTGCTTTCTTGGAGCAGGTCATTCCATGGCTGGAGAGCACGGGCTATGTCGATCGATATGCGTACTTCTACGTCGACGGCATCCTTACGCAGAGTACGCTCATCAAGAACGCTTTTCTGTCGGTCGTGGTTTAGGTTGCCTTGAAGGCCGGGGGCGCGAGATGAAGTGATGACATTAACGAGAGATGAGACAGTGGTGGGCTATGCAAGGACATTGGCCTGGATATCCCGGGGATACATCACATGAACGAATCATGAACCTTCTACTTCTGCTGTACATGCACTTTACACAACATTTTCCTTCTCTTCTTCGGCCCTCGGAGGCCTGACATGTTTTGGGGAAGAAGCATCGAGAGAGGATGCATTGGTGTTTTGAGGAGGCGACCACATTGGCTGGCTAGACTTGGGTGCTTCTCCTGGCGAACTCCTGGAGAGGAGGAAGGGATGGATGGATGGGGAATGGACGGCTCCTACGTGCATACTACTTCAACCAGAGATGTGAAGGAGGATGCATGGGCATGGGATTTTCACGTGACGATGAATCGAAGCTCTACTTGTTTTTATCAAATCAAAGGATGCTCTCAATATCTGAAAGTCCATGTGCTGTGTATCAATTGTGAACTGTTGATCAGCCCACTCCTCCCCATCGACCTTCACAATCGGCCATGCCAAACCACAGACTTGCTGAAGAGGAGGAGTGATGTCAAACCAAACCAAACCAAAGCAAGCAAACCAAACCAAACCAAACCAAACCAAACCAAACCGAAGTAATAGAAACGTGCAAACCCATCCATACGTATGAGACGAGTGTGCGTACGTAGGTACCTATTCTCGTATTCCCTACGCGCCGCAGCTGGGCCACAGTTGGGTTGGCCCACCGCACGACCCCTTAGCGAGACGCCGAACGACCATGGCCCAGCGACAACACCAACACCAACATCAAGCTCGCAAGCCTGGAACTCCCCAGGTCACACTCCTCACATTGCAAGCCGGCCAATCGTCGCTCCCCTCCTCGCCCAACGACCGCATGCGCCCGTGTACGAGTGTCGTGGTGTTCGGAGACGGAGAGTGAGCTGTTAGTCAGTCAGTCAGTCAGTCAGTCAGTCGGTCGGCGCTCGGGGCAGGGACAGAAGGGGCAGCGCCTGGCTGGCCTGGCTGGCGGGGCTTAGGAGAAGCCGAGGCCCCGTGTGCGTCGGCGACGGCGGCGACGCGAGGCGCGCGGTGACGGTGGCTCGGGTTCAGCTCTGCATGTGTGTGTGTGCAGTGAGTGTGGAGGGGACGAGGATTCCTGCCTGCACTGCTGTGGTTTCGCGTTCGTGTCTTGTGAGGCGAGGCAAGGCAAGGCAAGGCAGGTCTTATGAGGCAAGGCAGGAATCCGCGGGCATGTGCATTGCGGATGGGAGGGAGGGGTGCGAAGGGTGGGATTTGCATGGCGTGCAATTGGCATTGCTTGAGTGAGAATCCGCGCAAGGTTAAGCTAGAAGGGGATGTTGATGTTGATGTTGATGTTGATGTTGATGTTGATGTTGATGTTGATGTTGATGTTGATGTTGATGTTGATGTTGATGTTGATGTGATGTTGATGTTGCCAGGTACCGTAGGAGGTCTGGTATAGTAGGTTAATAACGCGTAGGCCTGCTGCGTGATATGTAGCCGTCAAGCTCGCGAGACGCGCAAAAAGGGGTGATGATGGATGATGCGACGGTTCACGGTTGAAACGGGTCGTGAAACAGGGAAACCGAGAAACCGAGAAACATTCCTCGAGCACGTTTCCACCATGTCGAAGCTGGAAGCAGTAGTCCAGTCAGTCCACTCCAGTCCAGTCAGTCCAGTCAGTAGTCCCACATGGTCGTCTTCGAAGCAGCAGCGCCTTAAGCTGGTCGTCAGGAGGGAGGCTCGGTGGGCGGCAGTCGTAATCAGATGCTATTTTGGATGCTATTTTAGATGCTAGAGTTGTGCTGTATGTATGTATGTATCATCCTTATACGACGAGATAGGGCTGGGATGGATACTATATCAGTGTCAGAGGGCGCCAAGATTGTTAGAGGAGGACAATAAGCTTTCTGGATGGAGCGGCATGTAGGGGGTTTACCAGTATGCGGCGAGGCGGCATCAAGAAGTACATAGATATGTACATATTGTGTACATAATATGTGATATGTGCATACATACATACCGCGGTCCAACCAGTCCAGCCAGTCCAGCCTTGACTGGCGTGAGTAGGTGGGGATGATGATGATGAGTGAATGCTGTGAATGCTGAGTGAATGCTGACTGAGGCTGTGCAGGAGTGCATCTGCTACGAAGTATGTAGATAGATAGATACATAGACAGATACATGGAAGATACATAAAAGATACATGGAAGATACATAGAAGATACATCGATAGATACATAAATAGATGCATAAATAGATAATCTGCTCATAATACGCATACTGTAACTGCTATACTGCTCATACTTAAGGGTCTTAGGGTACATACTCCGTCTTGGAATCACTAGGAATCAGGAAGACCTTAGACCTTCGGACTTCGCATCTTTATCCATCCGATCAGATGTGCCTTGTACCTTGTACCTTGTACCTTGTACCTTGGCACCATTATTCTGCGCGAGAGGTACCTCCCTACACATTTGTGGACGCAGGAGAGGACAGACAGGGCTTTGCACATGCTCCCTGCGACGCTGACGCGGCCTCACTCCCAGGCACTCCCACCCACTCCCAGGCACAAAGCCCGCGAGCCAGAAGCCAGAGCCTGATCCCCTCTGCTGCGCATTCAGGCAACCATAATCCCATCCTTCATCCTTCATCCGAAACCAAACCAAACCACACCCCCCCCCCTTTCCGCCCGTCCCAGAGGTCACTACCCTCTTCCATCTCATCTCGACGTCTCTTCTTTTTTTAAGAAAAACAAAAACAAAACAAAAATACACATACACATACGCATTTACAGTATTACATCAACAAAACGAACTCCAGACCCTCTCCAAACCCTCTCCAGTTTCGTCGGAATAGGAACACCTTTTGATTCCTCCACGGACCGAGTGGACGAGCGAATTCGACATCCAACAGCCCTCAATCGTGAACGACAGCTACAATGTCGTCCTCGCAGTCCTCACAGTCCTCCTCCTCCATGTCGAGAAATGCTTCGCAGGCTAACTGTCTCGACCCTCTCGACTCCCTCCTCGACTTCTCAGAGTACGAGACCATGAATTATCACTCGCCGTCCGTTTCTCCCTCCGAGAGTACCAAGCCTCAGTTTGCCCTCCCAATCGCTTCGACGTCGACAGCAAACACGATGCTGCCTTCGAGTCAACCGACGCTCTCGGGACCGAGCCATCCCTATGATCTGCATAAGCAGCAGACCGGCATTCCAGCTGGTGGTCTGGCCACTACCATGGCCATCAACAACAACTCCCAGATGTATGCTGGCTATGGATACCTGTCAGGCGTGAGCCCGTCGGACGACTTCGTCGACCTGAAGTTCAGCAGTGCTCCGTCATCTGGCTCTTTTGATAATCTCAACATGGACCTCGAGTACGACCCGCCCACCGTGGATCCTGCCTTCTTCTTTCCTCCAGTACCATCCGCGTCGGATTACATCAAGCCAAGCAGTATGCACAGCCAAGGGAGCCACATTGTGCCTTCGAACACGTCGATCCACTCACAGGCCAACAACGTCGGCCGTCTCTTCCCTGGCATGCACCAACAACAAGCTGCCCTGGCGAAGGCACAGCAGCAACAGAAGCAACAGCAGCGTCTGATCCAGCAACAGCGCCAGAATAGCGTCGCTCATCCACCACCACAACAGCCAAAGTCCAAAGTCCGTCCTGCCGCCGACCCTATCGTCGAGGAGAAGATCTCGCAACTCCTGAACTCGATGAGACAGAACAGCGTTGCCACGTCCATGGGCGAGGATGATGCTTCGACGCCAAACGGAAACATGTCTCATGGTCACCGATCACGTAAGGATGAGGACGATATGGACGAAGACGAGAGGCTATTGGCAAGTGAGGAGGGAAAGAAGCTTAGCAGCAAGGAGAGACGGCAACTGAGAAATAAGGTCTCGGCAAGAGCTTTCCGTTCGAGACGAAAGGGTACGTTATTACGCATCTATCATGAGAAACATATGCTAACATTCAATAGAATACATCGGCCAACTTGAAGGTGAAATAGCCATCAAGGTCAACGAAAACCATGATCTCCGTGCTCAAAACAGAGCCCTTATCGACGAGAACACCCGTCTCCAAGATCTCACACGCATGCTCCTGTCATCGCCGTCCTTCTCTGGTTTCCTTGATACCCTCAGCACCAACCCAAACGCCAACGCCGCTGCCCCACAACAACAGCAACGTCAACAGCCAACTCCTCCTGCTACCGTCGAACAACACCAGCCAGAGAACCGTCAGACCCAGATTCGAAAGGACGTCAATCCTTACGCCGTCCAGCAACAGCAGCAGCAGGATATGGATATCAACTATGCGATTATCCCCGAGCACCACATGGACTTCTCCATGCTTGACCTCAACAACAACGACTTCATCTACCAACCTCAAGTCTTCTCCGTCCACGACGTCCCAGAGATTGCCATAGACACCACCATCCTGTCAGGGAAGCCATCACAGTTCACCGCCTCATTCGAGGCCGAAGATGACAAGCTCGACATCCCTGTCTTCAAGACCGCTGCCAAGGCGGAAGCGCCTGCCGTCGAGGAAATCGAGCACATTGTCGACGAAGAGTTCGATTCTAACCCCACATTCGCTCTCTTCGCAGCCTCTTCTCCCGCCGCTTCAAGGCCTCTTGACCTCGACACCGCCTCCATCATCGCCGGAATCAAGCCCGCCAAAGCCTTCCTAGACTACGAGCTTGTGGACTCGGCGGAGGTTGAGCAGGCAGGCAATGTGGCCATGGCGCGTGTCCAGCGACTGTGCTCCACCCTTGACGCTGTAACGGCGAGGTTGGAAGCTCTCACTGTCGAGTTATAATTCACGTAGAGAGGCTTCTGTTGCTGGTCGGTTTGTGGTTTGCTGCGGTTTAGCGATGTATTCCTTCCTCTTTTCGTCAACGTATCGCGTCAATGAGGGTTGACAGGGTATCGAGTATCTTATGTATGTGATGGGGCTCACGGTCGGGTGGACTTCCGGCGCGGGGGGGTTTTGGGGGGGGGGGGGGGGGTTGGGGGGGGGGGGTAAGGGAATAGGGAAGGGAAGGGAAGAGATCTCGGCCACTATGTTGGCTCTTGTAGTGTCCCGATACTGTCTTTGCTTTCTCTTGGGGACTCTCGTGGCCCAGATGGTTTTGGTCGGCGGGAGGAATTTGTTGTTTTGATGAAAGGAAGAAAGCTTGAAGCCGTATAGATATGTTGGGCAGCTAGCATGCCACTCATGACCATGAATAAGAATAAAGTATCTTCTTTACATTCATGTTGCTTGTTTCATTCGTCGCTGGCCAAGTGAAAAGAGGAGAAGAGGGGGGAGGGCTGATCTGAGTCGCTGACACGATGACACACTATGCATTGCATTGTTGCACAATTGTGAGGTTTGGGTTTGGGAGGTTTGCAGTGTTCCATAAGTGAGTGAATGTCCTTGATATGATAAATAGCTGAAGAATAGCAATAGCGGAGGAACCCCCAGCGGAAATTGAAGACAAGAGTGCGTTGAGGTTGGCTTAATCAGAATCTACTGTCTACACATTATCTGACTGTGGTTTGAGTGCATGGCCAAAGATGGATGCCATCGATGTTGCGGCAAGCTTCGCTATGGACTTGAAGGTTGAAGCTTTTGGTGCCCGGGATGCTAGACACCTCGCATATTATTGCCCGGCTTTTCAGACCGTCCGTGTAATACTTGTGGAGAAGAAGACAATCTGCACGCTTTATCGCGGAAAAGTGTCTTGTCTCAAACAGGCAAATAGATAAATAGCTAAACTAGATGACGTCCCATGAAACGGGTACAATACAAGTAACGCTGGTTGATCGACGGCTCCAGACTTGCAAGATAGAGATGGATGGCCATGTAGCTGTTCCAGACACTGATCCCCCATAATACAGACTCGTTGCCTCGACCCCCCTTCTTCCCACGGCAGTAATCAATGCCGTGCACGATACCGTGATATCATACATTATTAAGCAATCTCGAGAACAGAAAACGAGAAGGTATGCCAATTTATAACGTCGTCTTAGATGCAACGCAACACATCACATCGCAGGCCGTGGAGCCCACGGCGCTCAACACGCAGATCCATCCATTACATCCCTACAACCTTCACAAGCGCCTTCCACGCCCGCATAAAGTCTTCGGAATCTGTCCGTGGACTCTGCATCAGCATGACATCATCCACACCGCAACGCTCGGCGCGGTGGTCTGGTACGTGGGGCAGCACTTACCATCTTCGTCGCAGAATTCGAGCACGAAGTGGCCACCGGCCGTCGTCTGCCGGGACTGCTCGTATTCCGACGAGTATACATTCTGGTCGAGTGTCCTCGTGAGGACGCGACGGTTGATTCGCTTGACAAATGACAACTTGATATCTTCGGGTTGGACTAGGGAGAAGAGATGAGGTCAGCGAAGAACGTAACTTTTGAAAGAGAGAAAAAATAAGTACGAAGTTGAGAGTTTGCGAGAACAAGAAAGATAGGGAGAAAATATCTTACTAAAAGCTGTCCATATAGGAGATCTCTTGAACGGGCCATTCCAAATGGTGGCCGACAGGCGGATGGCGCCGCAGGTCTTGTCCTGATAAAGAGTAAGGACATGATCATACTCATCGTCAATGATTCGGCTATTGCTCTGTTAGTCGACAGTCTTCTTCTTCCACATGAGGGAGATGGCCAACCCTCGAAATAGCTTTCGTTCCTCTCCGAGCATCAACTCCTCAGGATCGCACATGATCGTAAGGGGGCACAGCTGCTTGAGCACCGCAAATACATCATGAAACAGCACCATCTCTGCCAACTCATTAGCAGCCATATCTCATTCAGATGCGAATAAATCCCAGCATCGGCCTCGATGGAGCAACCTACTTTCCCACGCCTTGAAGTACAGCACCATCCAAGGCTCCGGCTTCTGCCTTTCCGATGACCAGCGCTCGAGCTTGAGGCTGCATCCTTTTCGCTTAATACGAAGTTCATGCAGACCGCGAGATGCGTAGCAGGGCGAGCCATCACGGTCACTCCAGCGACACAGGATACGAGCGGCGTCGGCGACACCAGGGTGGAGATACATGACCACCGACAGCATATTTTGATTAAATTTCCTATATGTATTAGATAAGATGGGCTAATCAAAAAATATATATCTTACAGCTTGAAGAGAACTGTTGATCCTGGAGGGATCTCAAGAGCGGCATCGGGCATAGATGGAGCGTAGCAGCACGAGCTGTGACGTAAGTAGAAGTCCCATTTACAATGGATGTGATGTGATGAGAAGATAAAATGATATTTGCACATGCACATATCAAAAGTCAGATACTTACACAACCTGATGTCTCATCCTGGTTATTGGGTGCTTGCGGTCGAAAATTCGTTGAGCCCAATGGACTCGCTATCTCCATCAGCAAGGATAGTCCAGTACGGACAGGACGGAATGCGAACATCTGCTTGCACGATCCTGACTTGCGATGGCAGTGGCAGGAGAGGTAATGGCCGAGGTGCTAACCAGACAAGTATAAAAGTTAGTCTTTTCTCCACAAAGCCATAGCTGACCATTCTTCGAAGGATAAGAAGGATCCTACATTCAATGCCACGAGCAGCTCTCAAACGTAATGTCTTCTCAATCAAGCTCTTCAAGACTGTAGCCTCGTACATTGATGGCCTGTCAATAGGGTTAGTACTTTCAAGGAGATCTGTCGAGGATATCTTACCTGCTCAATAATCGCACGAGCTGCACCATAAAGCCATTATACATGATGAACCGAGTATATAACGATGTTGATGCCTCTGCAGACATCTTCACCGATATTGTTTTCCACATCTGCTTATAAGAGGCTCCTTTCTCCCCAAGATGATGCATCATGTCGTCCATTGTGCGGCCAAAGCATGGCAAAAAGATCAATAAAAAGTCCCTAACCAGACATGCTCGACTTCTATAGATACGAAGCAAATCGGAAAGATCACGTAGCAATGATGCTGAGTGCAGAATCTCGTTGATTATATTCGTGACGTCCGCATGGAAAGAAGCATCAAGCTCGGTCCTGATCCGCGTCAAAGCTGCCGCAACATCGTCCGCTCTTTTGGCCTCCCACCAACACCCGACAGTCTCCGCCATAACTGAAATAGCAACATGTGATCTCTGCACAGTTGTTTATAGAGACGAAGGAATAGTGTTTCGTATTCTTTGTTTTTGATCGGTGGAATTATGGGGTATGGAATAATGAGTTATGGAGATACATAAGAACGGGTTATAGATAGTATAGGGATGTCTGACGTGTCTCTAGGTAGACCTCTCAGCAACACCTTATTCAAGTGAAAGAAGGAAGTATGCACGAACTTCTCACTGGCAGTGTGAGCGTGTCCGGTATGTAGCAACTGCGGAGTTGCATATGAGCGAGTCAGTGGGATGCAATCCACATCGCAGAGACGCAAAGCATTGCAACTCATAGGGCCCAGATACCATAGCCTTTCGACTTAGCACCATGGCTTGCATGGCATTGCCTACCATATCCAAACTGACGGTGTGGCAGCAGATGTGCAGAATATGTCTCCACACGTGCAGACCTCAAGTGACTGACTTGAGAAGAAAGGCTTCATGTCGACTAGCATGAAGCTGTCTGCGAACCGTGAACAGTGTCTCTCCGGACAAAAACATCAGTAAACTGAAAACAAGCAAAGACGAAGAAAATATTACGAGCTTGAACGTCAGGGGACTGTTACGTGGACCACTCCAGTGGCTCATCGAGTACAACAACGACAGAGAACATACCGTGGATCAAATCCGGCTTTGCGCATAAGGTCGCGATAGTCTGCATTACCCTACACTATGCATTGTTGCGTGGCCGTTCTCCATGGCTCGACTTCTGCACAGAACGGGCAAGGATGTCCCGAAGGTGTTGATGGTTGATGGTTGATTGGCAGTCTTGCTGACATGTCGACATTCTGCAGATCATAAGGCTGGTTGGTGGAGATCACGGATATTGACATTAACATTGACATTGACATGACCGGAGAGTTCTTCTAATAACAAGGACGAGACTTTCAGCACCTCTGACGGCAATATTAAAGTGCTCCAAGGTGAGGTTGTAAGAGATGACCGTGACATGTGACCGTGCCAGGAAGATATAGATATATATATATATAGACGGACGACTGTTCGATGCTCGATGACTTAAGGTTAAGCCAAGATGTGTCTTACTCAGAAGTCAATAATCGCTGCTTCTTCGCTTCCAAGACCTCGGACCCTCGAACGCGTCGCGATCTCGCGTCACCTTGGGGTCGAGCCTTGCCTTCTCGCCTCTCAGCCCCAGGTCTCCAGCCTCAACTTCGTAGAGTAAGAGTAAGACGCCCGCTCGTCGTTGATGTATGCATATAATGCTGATGTCGCTCGTCTACGAAGCGGCAGAGCGAGGAAGCACGAGGTATCGTATCGCTATGAATAAGGTGAATGGCGGACATTTCCCCGTCATTCACAAGACACGTCGTAACAGAGCCTCACACCTCACACCTCACATCCACTACAAGTGCAAAGAGAAATCGTTTAAGACTACCTAGTGTACAGGTGATACCATCGGCTCGTGCAGCTGCCAGAGTAGAGCGATAGCAGCAGTTGACAAGTCACCATAATGATGCAGACCATCAGGCATTCAGCAACGACGTTAAGATTTGTCCATCAACGTACTCGGCAAGCCAATCCTTGATAGCACGTAGAACCCTTCATGCGAATCGTCATGAAAAATATGAAAAGCACGTAAGAGTTGTAGCCCATAGCCCACCGCAATCAACACCTCCCAACCAAGCCAAAACAAAGAACGAGGTCCCATACACGACGGCGACGCGTCGCAAAGATTCAGTATTGAGGAGCATTAACGAGCCTGATAGATGTAGCAGCCATGCGACCGAAAGTATGAGGAGTGGTCTCAGACGAAGTCTTTAACCAGATTCCTCTTCAGCATCGGCCTGCATGACGCATTGATCAGTATTTCTCTGGATTATACGTCTGGAGACGCGAAGACTTTTGGGAGCTTACATTGTACGTTGCCTTCTCGTCCTCGTAACGCTTCTTGTCCTCGGCAGCCTTGTTCTCATATGGAGTACGCTGCTTATCGTTGAGAGCCTTCCATCTCTCACCAAGGACCTTGCCGACCTGGCCTACAATGGAAAAGATGTCAGGACATCGAGCCAGCAACAGATAAATGAATGAAGTGGGAGATTCATACCGAAGGTGATACCAGGATTTTCCTCACGAACGTTGTCACGCTGCTCCTGTGCGAAGAACATGTAGGCGGACAGACCGCGTTTTGGCGCGTTTGGATCTAAGTAGAGGTCAGTTCCATTGTCATGATGGTATCAGAGATATGAAACACGAACCCTTCTTTTTCTTCTCCGCTCTTGGCTTGGAGGCGCGCTTGGTCTTGGTCTCCTTAGGCATGATGTTGAAGAGGTGTGTAGAGGATCTGTAAATGAGTCAATTGATGGTCGACAAATTGCGCAAAGAAACTGGCAGTTTCGCGATCTTGGTCCGAGAATGGACAGCGTGGGCCAAAAGGTTGTGGTTGCGGCGATAGCAGGAGCGATGTGAGAATTCGTCAAGTGAGAAAACTGTGTGGTGAGGGCGCGGCGAGGGTGTTGTTGAGCAGTAGTCGTCGTGATGGTCGGTGTTGTCGCAACTGTCGCGATCGACGCGATTGGAATCCGAAAAATGGAGGTTGAATCAAAGCGAATTGTGAAAGAACCTACGTGTGTGGATTGGAGGTGTCTTGAAAGGTTGGAGCTCGAAGGTGATTCTCTATAGGCAGGATGCGCGTCAGTGGGTGATGAACATAAACAGATGGAGTCGACGTGACGTGATGGCGACGACAACGAAGAGCAAATTGAGGAAATGCGCGCGAAGAAGAGAAGAAAAAGACAATTGTAGAGACAGGAATGTAGTCAACGCGTAAAGGCGACTCTAATAATTGTGGTTTTTAAGATTCGGAAAATGATGGTTGATATATGATAAACGTACCTGTGTATGAGAAGGACCAGTTTATCGCAGTATGGTATTGAGAGTATGAGGCAGAGTTGTGTGTAGAGGGCAGTTGTATGGGAGGGAGGGAGGGAGGGAGAGGAAGAGAGGTGAGGTGGGTGAGGTGGGTGAGGTGGGATTTTGGGTGCGAGGGAGATTTGGCTGGGAGGTGGGGTGGGTGGTGGGAGAGGTGGGAGCGGGCTCAGTTAATGGGCAGATTGGGGGGAGGCATTACGGCAAGTACTGAGCTACTGAGCTACTGAGCTACCTCAGCTTAAGACCTTAAGTGCAGCGCATTAAGGCACGCTAGCCTGCGTCGGATCACTTAAGCACTAGTACTCAATCACTGGATCACTCACTCGCTCATTCACTCACTCCATCACTCAGCACTCATCACTCATCACTCATCACTCATCACTCATCACTCATCACTCATCACTCATCACTCAGTCGCTCAATCACCTGCGCTACTCAATCAAGCCTGGAAGGAAGGCTGCGACTGGCTACGCGAGGAGGCAGCAGCCAATCACATCACATGCTTCCGTTTCCCCTCTCCCTCCAGAGCCTGCGTATTGTATCTATTATACATATACATCGTATATACGTCGTATGTACATCAAATACATCAAATACAGAGATATATTCATATACACACACGGAGGAGGAAGCCAAGGCAGGTTGCACGTACATACCACGGGACAGGTTGTGCATGTACATTATGTATACTACTTAGTTTATGTCTATATAGGTACGTACCTGCTACTGTATGGTGCGGTAATGGCAGGAAACTCATAACAAATGGCTGATAACACTCCGTTCCAGGCTTGCCCCTTCCTTCTCTCCCTGCAACACAATACAACACACAGACACACACATGCGAAGTACTGTACATACATAACTGTGTACATACATATAGCGCATATAGTATACATGTTGATAATACGTAGATACAACATGTATATATGGTGTATGTACATAGGCAGGCGCCGACACCTCCGTCATTATACAGAAGCATAAAGAAGGTGCTGACATAAGCTCTTCAAATTGCACCCATTCCGTTTCCTTCTTGGCATCTCCCTCATACTCTCTACTCTACCGCTCATATTGTTGACTTCCTAAGTATCACACCACACGTTGTTTGGTCAGGAAGTACATGCATGCATGCATACATATGTACATACCTTCATATGCCATGGGAAGACTGTTGACACCCACGCTTCGTCGTTCTGCACAGCCGTCACTACAGAGGTGCTCACCCCATGAATGCTACATACATACCTTGCAGCTGCTCCCATCACTTTTGGCCGGGTGTGAAGAGAATCCTCTACCTAGAGTAGCCTGTGAAACCAATATTATTCAATAGCCATACAATCGATCGTCCACTGTGGATGGATGGAGAGGAAATACTCCTCCGTTCCAAGTGAGGTAGGTACGTACATATCTAGGTAAGGAGAGGCAGGTGTGCACAGAGAGGTACAGTACATGCATACAGTACACGCATAGTACATGCACACAGTACACACATACAATACAAATCCGCCATTCAAGTACAGGAGTGACACAGGATTGCATGGAAAGCAGCGATTGCAATCCTCCAGTTTCGGGCTGGCGCTGACGATCGGATACTATTACTGCCTACGACTCCGACCACTGCCAGAGCCAAACCTGGTGCGTCGCCCCCTCAAAGATACTACTGCACGTATGTGATGTGTCTACGTAGACAAGTATGTACTGTACCCAGAGCAACCAATACATCATTGCAGCAGAGTACGTATGTACATACCTAGAAGAAGCTGGCTACACTTCGGGCACTTTGGCACAGAGAAACACCGTTTCCCTCCACTTCATACATCCCAGCCTCGAGGGTGTCTCGACGGCGTTTCCAGCCATTTATCGCCTGCCTTCAGTTTCCCGCCAGCTATCACACCACCTACGCTTGTCGCAGATCCAGCAATCAGACAATCATATGCGTGGTAAGATGCTATTCTTCCAATACCGACTTACTGTGTGGACAGACGCCTATTTGTTACCGCAGTCAAGAAATCCCAGTGGGAAGATAGGCTTGCGATTGCTATGAAGGAGGGAAAAGCCAAAAGGTACGGTGCTTAAAGTCAGGGACAATGTGTGACCATGATGATGTTGGCATACTCATTAAATGCCACAGTGGATGCCTCAATATAAGAACCACATGAATTCACCTGCCTTGAAGGATTCTCTTGAAACTGATCAGTGATGAGGCAGTTTATCATTCAATTTGGGGAACCCAAAGCCTCGAATTAGATACTTGGAACGAAGCGCCTGTGTACAACCCCAAAACCAAAACTCCTTGGCCTTCTAGATACGCCATTCCTCCAAATATCGACATTAACGCAATGCTCTCCCGTCGTATAAGGTATTCCAACACCGTCATGTCATGGCACATCAACCGTATCCTCGCCAATTCCCAATGCCCATTCTCGAGGCCTCTCTTGACGATGATCCTACTGTGGGCCGCTTGGTGGGATAGAGACGACCTGGTCCTCCTCTATAAGAGCATTGAACTCGCTACCCATCGCTTGGACTGTCTCTAAGACCTTTGTGGATGTCTTTGCTGCGAACCCTCTGTTTAAACGTCAGTACCGGTCCGACACGATAAGCTAATGAGAGATTCTCAGGGCTTACTTGAAGATCTTATATTCGTGTGTAATGATCCCACCAGCCGCCTTGATCTCATTCATAGCAGCCTCGATGACGCTGTTGGGAGTACTGTCTGGATAAGAGACGATGACCTGTCGCTGTGGTGGAACGGTGGCATTGGCAATAGCCAGCACGGCGGCTAGCGTTGCGAAGATGGAGAGCTTCATATTCGGAACTTCTTTGCTTTCCAGCTAATAGACGTATGATAAAGAAGACTGGGAGGTGGTAGATTCTTGAGTAGCAGAGTTTGTAGGTGTATTCGAAGAATAATCGAAGAAGTGGTGTGTCCCTCTTGTCAAGTAAGTGAGGCAATAGGACTGGGCGGCGCCGCGTACCAACAAGCAACATGTGACTGTTGTGAGTCGGTGACGTTTTCCGGGGAGATCTTATCTCCAACCTAATCCGGACTAGCGCTAAGGCAATGCCAAGCCGCGGCCTTTGTTCCAGCCGACTGTTTTCGTTGTTGCAGGTTGTCAACCTCATCTTCAACATCATCAACTCTCTCTCTCCAAGAACAACACCACCATTGCGATCATCCCTTTTCCTTTTCCTTTCTTGCTGCAGCGCATTTCGAAATACCTCTTGTTTATTTACGATCTCCGACGACTTTCACGATAACTGCATTAGTGAAACCTGGGTGCAGGAGGCTGGGTGAATCATCTGGATGAGATTGTGTCGATTGAACTGGCGACTGGCCGAGTAGGACAAATTCATTTTGAAGGAGGATACAGACATCAAATACACACTTCTACTTCTCACAGAGAGTTGAATATCTTGCATGGATTTAGCTAGCTGCTGTTGAGACAAGATCGTTCGTTGACCGTGTCAGGCTGCATTCACGCCTTTTGTGGTCGTCTGCTCATCTCAACTCAGGGTCACTGACTAATTGCTCTCTTTCTCGCACTTTGTCATTGTACAGCTCTATCACTATAGCCCACCATGTCCTACGGTGTCTCAGATGAGGTCGCCGAGGACTTCAAATTGGCACTTGAAGACTTGACTATGAACTCGAGATATGAAATCAGCAACCTAACCGTTATAGCAAAGGAGAATACAGAGCATGCTCTCGCCATATCGGAAGCCTTGAAGGACCACATCAAGAGGGTAGGTAAAGAGTTTCATACTGCAAATCCACGCACTGCATCATATTCTTATCTTGCAAGCCGATCGATCGTCTTCAGACATCTTTGTTCCTTTGCTTACGTTGCTTTAGACCGCTCCGGCTAAGAAACTGCCCGCTCTCTACCTTCTCGATTCTATTGTCAAAAACGTGGGAACACCATATACCTTGTTCTTTGGCCGACAACTATATTCGACTTTCATGGAAGCCTACGCGCTAGTTGATAACAACGTGCGCCGGAAGATGGAGGAGATGTTGAAAACATGGAAAGAGCCTGTGCCTGGATCAATAGACACACGTCCAGTTTTTGTTCCAGAGGTTACGAGACCAATTGAGAATGCTTTGATCAAAGCAAGAACATCCGCCATTCAAGCTCATCAAGAGTATGCAAGAACTCAACAGCAACCACCCAATAGAGGTCAGGTTAGGCCGTCTTCTGCACCATATCGTGACACACCAACACCGCCAAATGTTCAAAGACCTGCGCAGTATCCTCCTCAGATATACGCACAGCCGCCGAATCCCAATGTCAGTCAGTATGCAGGCTCGCAGTATCCTCAGCAACTCTATGGATCACATCAGGTAAGATGGACCTTTTTTCTCTCTCACCGTCTGCCTACTGACTTCAACTAGCAACAGCCAACCCCACGATACCAAACTCCACCAGTTGCAATGACATCTTGGCAGTCACAGGTTCCACAGGCTCAACAATCTCAGGGATATAGGGTGCCCGATGATAGCATAGACACATTGAACAGGGACATTACAAGTCTCATTGCTTCTGCGAGGATTGAATTTTCTCAGAATCTGCATGATGGCACTATTCAAACAAGACTTAAGGCCCTGCTTGATCTGCAGAGCATATTAGCAAGTCAAAAATTGCCACCAGACCAGATTGCTCTTATAAAAGACCAAGTTAAGGCATTGTCTGCTGCATCCAAGCCTCCGACTCCACCGCAACCGGTGCCACCACCTGTACAAATTCCTGTAGCCGTATCTCAAGCAGCTCCACAGCCGCCTAGCCTAGCATCTCTTCTTGGGGGCCCAAATGCTCTGGCAGCCTTACTGGCAAGATCATCTTCGACACCTCAGAATCCAGCAGCGCCTCCACCACCGAACTTACAGTCAATGGTCTCCCAGCCACAGTATATTCCACCGACATATCCTCCAGCAGCATCCCCACCGGCGAACGTGCCTGCAATCGTTCCCAATCCGACATCTCTTCTTGATCAACTGAGAGCTGCTGGACTGTTACCTCCCGGACCTACTGCTACAAATACTCAGCCGATGCCTCAATTACCTCAGATACCTCTGCCTGGTAGATTTTCAGGCGTATACCCTCCACCACTGCCAACTTCACAAATCCCAAACCAGCCTACCCGATGGACTGGAATTGCCGCTCTTCCCAACGACGTGCAACTCAAGCCTGCTTCCCTTAAGATGTAAGTCCTTTGTCCTATACCTTTTTGGGACAGAATTCTGACGTGTGCAGTCCCCGACCACATCTCATCAGCATGCTCTATGAACGACTTGGTGCTCCCTGTACTCAGTGTGGAAGACGCTTTCAGAATAACGAAGAAGGCAAGAAAAAGAAGACTGCTCATATGGACTGGCATTTTCGCGTGCACCAGCGCATGGTTGAAGCAGAGAAACGAGGCCAGCATCGAAGCTGGTATGTCGACGAGCTTGTGAGTAGGAATCATCAATTGCATCAGCAGCAAATCATCTAACAGACTTGCAGGATTGGATCAAATCACGCGAGACCGACGAAGATCATCTTGCCAGTGCGGCCAATGTGACAGCTGTAATAGCTGGTAAAGATGCTGCTCCAAGTTCTAAGGGTCCAAAACTACAATATCTTCCTGTGCCTAATGATCCCGCTCTGGCCAACAGCCTTTGTTCCATCTGTCAGGAGAAGTTTGAAAAAAGGTGGTTAGACGATGCACAAGAGTGGGTCTGGATGGATGCAATTAAATTAGGAGGCCGCATTTATCATGCAAGCTGTCATGCTGAGGCAAAGAGGGATGGTGGAAACACACCAACTTATCAGCGTGCAACTCCTGAGCCAGTTTTGGGAAAGAGGAAGAATGAGGTAAGCTTCACCTGACCTTCTAGACATTCTAAGACTTATGGATCCCTAGGATGACCAAATGTCTGTTCGCACAAAGATCAAGACTGAGCCTTAGTCAGGATCTCGACTCTTAAGAACTTAAAGGCGTTACAAGGATAATTTTAATTACTTTGGCGATGGAGGATTCTGCATTTACATAGACGGATAGCATGGCGGCTTTACATGCATAGCGGTGGAGTTATGTAATACTATCTATGGATAAGGAAATCCTAATTCAATCATGGCTTTATCAAACTCAAAATGGACGTTTCTGTCTTGAGTCTCTTGAGTTGAATCAAAAGAAGAGTATTCTGCCACATTTCATGGTCAATGACGTTATTCACGTGATAAGTCTGGCTGATTCGACCCTCTGAACACAGCCTGGTTCACAAGTTCTCAACAAACCAATTTTATGTTTCATTTCTTCTCTTTCCTCAGATATTATTCATTTCCTTATGCCCAGAAGACTCTCCCAGATCCAAAACATCATACCACGGATGTCGACTCTCTCGCCAACGCCACAAACTATACCTGGGGCATCCAGCCATGCTCCCACGGGAACTGCTCATGATTCCCCTCCAAATCCATTATCGAGCCCTCTGAAGATTCGCAACTCTCCATATAAGATGCCAACTCTGATTTACGGAACAGCATGGAAGGAACAGCGCACTTCAGATTTGGTGTATCAGGCCATAAAGTCGGGCTTCAGAGGTATCGACACAGCCGCCCAACCGCGGCATTATCGGGAAGATCTGGTAGGCGTAGGGATCAGACGCGCTATTGAGGAGGGACTCGTCCAACGCGAGGAACTTTTTGTGAGTCCTGGCAGAGTGTGTCCGCTATATGCAGTGCCAAAGGCGATATGCGGTCCAGCCGACGATGATGATGATGGAATCAGCTGACCATGTCCTAGATCCAGACCAAATACACGCCCCCTTCAGGACAGGATCTGTCTAATTTGCCTTACAACCCAGCATTATCTGTCAAAGACCAAGTCCATGCCTCCATAACCTCATCTCTGTACAACCTGCGAAGCGGCGGGGATGAGCCGCAGTACCTGGACAGCGTGCTGCTTCACTCTCCCCTTCGGAGCATGACTGAGACTATTGAAGTATGGGGGGTGCTCGGCGAGTTCGTCCGTCTAGGTCAGATACGGCACATTGGGATTGCCAACTGTCCGCTGCCCGTCTTGAAGCGCTTGGATGGGGAGGTGTTGCCGCCGGCTATTGTGCAGAATGGGTTCTACCCGGAGACGTCCTACGAGTCGAACCTGCGAGCGTATTGCAGGAGTCATGGGATTGTCTTTCAGAGTTTCTGGACTCTGACGGGGAATCCTGTGTTGGTTACGGATCAGGCTGTAGTGGATCTGGCGAGGAAGGTGGGAGTGGAGGAGGAAGTGGCCGTGTATGCTTTGGTACTGGGCTTGAAGGGTATCAGTGTCCTTGATGGGACGACGAAGGAGAAGAGAATGCTCGGGGACCTGATGGGTGTGGAAATGGTTGGTGAGTGGGCTGGAGAAGAGGTAAATAAGGTGGAGTGGGAGGATCTGATGGGAAGATTTAAAGAGCTTTTGGGTGAGGATAGTTGTGTTTTGGGCGATGAGGCGTAGGAGACATTTTGATGTTTATACTATCAGACTCAGAGTAGATAATCATATCATGGCCCTGATATAGATTTTATAATAGCGTTGGCCATGCAAGAACGAACTGTCAAACCGGTTCGAAAATCCACAAAGAATCGATTGATGTGACTGACTGGCCCGAGAGGAAGTCGTGAGGAATTTCTACCGAGAAATTTCTACTCTGGGCTAGGTATCGTAGCTCAACTCGCAAGCAAGGAGCAACGTTACGGCTCGGAAAGATAGAACGCTGGCTTGTTAAACGTTACGTGTATTTGACAAATTGGCAACCTCACTCAGACCCCGCAGTTCCATAATGGAAGTTGGAGCTCGTTCGAAAGCTTCAGAGCTGCCAATGGTAGTATTATATGTCAAGCTACCAATTTCTGCAGTCCAAGCTCTGTTTTGTTTTTTGCTTCATTATTATTCATGCTGCAGATCAGATATGTAAGTGAGTTAATAATGCACTCTTACTCTAACTCCTCATGGTTGACGAGGCTGATGCCAAGCCAAGGCGTCACTGAGGTTTCGGCGTTGGTTGCCGTATGCCGTGAGCACTAAAACGAATTAGATTGCTAATCGCTCAGCCTCGTATATCCGGAGTAAGGCCCTCCGTATGGTACCTGACACCACTCCTGGAGGACTTCTTAAGGGTCGAGGTCCTTCGATTGAATCTTCAATTTTTGGTTCTGAGTTCTGTTATGTACATATCTTGAAAGGAGCTCCCCATAATCATAAACGTTGCAAAGTCATATACATATTCCCGGAAATCTGCACATCGTTCGGCATATCGCAGCCATGTCTTCTTCCACTCCTTTCATTGTCAGGTGGGGTATCTTGGCTACTGGTGGTATCGCGGAGAGTACGCTCAAATACCCCATAGCCGTTCTGTTTGGCTTCAATAAATAATAGGCAGTAACACCAAGCCAGCATTCACCAAAGACATTCTCACAAATCCCTCAACCCGCAATGTCGACGATATAGCACATGAAGTTGCAGCTGCGGCCTCATCGTCCTCAGCCTCGCGTGCACGGGATTTTCTCAACAAAGTCGGCGCTCCGTCGTCTGCCAAAGCTTATGGCTCCTACGCCGAACTGGTCGCTGATCCAGATATCGACATCATCTATGTCGCCACCCCACATTCACATCATTTTCAAAATGCCATGCTGGCTCTCCAGGCAGGGAAGAATGTGCTATGCGAAAAGCCGCTCACGGTCAATGCCGAGCAGACCAAGAAACTCATTGAGACCGCGAAGGAAAAGAAATTGTTCCTTATGGAGGCTGTTTGGACCCGTTACTTTCCTTTGTCTATTAAAATCAGAGAGCTGGTCAAGGATGGTGAGATTGGTCCGGTGATTCGCGTTGTGGCGGACTTGTCCTTCTCCAATGCAACCGAAGATGGAAAGCTGGCATTTGATAACTCGCATCGCATGGTCAATCTGGATCTTGCTGGCGGAGCTTTGCTTGATGTCGGCATCTACTCCCTGACTTGGGTCTTTCAGATTCTTTATACGACACAGCCAAAGCCAAGAGAAGCGCCAAATGTGGTAGCCGCGATCAACAAGTATGATCAAACTGGCGCAGATGAGATGACGAGCATGATTCTGCAATTTCCTAAGCACAATAGCATGGGAATTGCGCTGACAGGATTGAGAGCAGGGTATGAGCAGGGAAAGAACTTCGGGCCAGCCATTACAATTACAGGAACGAAAGGAGAAATTCAGATCACTGGCCCATCATATCGCCCAACGCATTACAGAATCATCAAGAACGCTGATCCATCAAGCGTTGAGGAGGTCGAATGTCCGATCCCGACAGATGCAGAACGTAATAACTGGGGTCATGGCATGTTCTGGGAGGCCGACGAGGCTGCTCGGTGCTTGAGAGACGGAAAGTTGGAGAGTGAGACGATCAGCTGGGAGGAGAGTACGGTGATAATGGAGACGATGGACGAGGTCAGAAGACAGGGTGGACTCAAGTACCCAGATCTCATTGAGAGTAGCGTATTTGATGCGCAGAGCCCTCTTAACTTGGGCAGATCCTGAATAGGGAATTTCAGAAAAATATAAAACACCAACTGCGGTATGATGGGAGTCTTTCCACACTCATATGGTGTATGAGAAGCATGCCTATTTTTGCGCATGTGAGAACGTTGCAGTTGCCGAAATCGGCTCTTCCCGCAAAGAATGAATTGATTGAAGAAAAGAACCTTTGTACAATGTCAAAGCCCCTGTTCTCCAAAATTAGAATAAAAAAATACAATGGAATCATCGTTACCGTTGTTCTTAAATGTCGAGTTCTTTGATATGCATGGACAGGACCATTGTGGTTTGGACAAAGAATGGCCTTTATGCCAACATCCCTGTCGTTAAGCGTCACTTACTCGGACTAATATCAAAGGGAGAGTCGCGAACAATGAAACCGCGACACCTATATTACATCGAAGATGAGCCCAGCATCAACAATGTCATTGAACGAACGAATATTCGCTGAATACTGGCATCTGCTTAAACATAGCCCTCGATAGCACGACTTCACAAAAACAACAGCAACAACATGGTTTACAGCGACGCAGCTCAGGCTGCGCTCCTACAATGGGTATGTTCATCAACTTATCCACCTTTCCTTGCTTTCTCAGGCATATTCTATGGGTTTGAGAAACGCCAGCTGACATTGTCTTACAGATAAACACATTCCCCCTCGACGATGAGGTCGAGTCTCTGGAAGACTTGACCGACGGGGTGGTCTTGTCGAAAGTACTAAGTAAGTGAATCCTGAACCCCTTCCCCCAACATTTATTTGCTAGCCAAGCTAACATTTTTAACAGCTGATATCGATCATACATTCTCGTGGAGAAGACTTGGCCAAAAAAATACCTTACAAGCCGTAATCGATGGCGTCCGTCGATTCATAACCGAAGAGTGCGTCGAAATCGAGAAACTCGTCGAGTCGCCAGCATTCAAGGCTATCGCTGCTGATAAAAAGACGAAGGATATACTTGAGGTAGCTTTGATATTTGGTGGAGGATGGAAGACTGTGACTGACCTTTGTGCACAGCTAGTTACGTTCATCTTGGTGGCAGCAACGAGTGGACCGGACCGCGAATCTTACATCGGAACCATTGTAGGCCTCGAAGCTGGTGTTCAAGGAGAGATTGCGGCTATAATACAACAGGTAAGTACGCCCTTATTCCCATTTTTAGAAGTCTATTAACAAAACACAGAGACTCGGAGAAGCCCAAGCTGCGAGAGATGCTGGTATACTCCATAGGGACACACCATATGCCCCCCCGCAAGGTCCAGTTGGCGATATCGAATTACAACTCGAAATTCGATATGCTACTATACTCAAGCAAAGGAGGACGCTCGAGCAAGAAAACGAAAGATTACAGAAACAGATGGCTGATCTAACTACCAGATTAGAACACTTACAAGTTAACCATGATACACTTCTAGAACGCCTAACAGACACAGAAGATAGGCTCAATCTACCTGTTAGGGACGATGCTACAGCACAATTCATCAGACGACTCGAAGAAAAAATTCGAGAACAGGATGAACTGATTGAGAGCCAAGAGAGCCAAGTCGAACAAGACCGCGAAGAGAAAATAAAAATGCGGAGAGAAGTTGAAAGCTTGAGAGACGCTGCCTCGCGTACCATTCAGCTGGAAGATGAACTTAAAGAGCTTAAGTTTGAGGCTCTCGAACTTGCGAAGAAAGCTAATACTGTTGATCGGTTTAAGCAGAAGCTCGAAGTTCAGAAAGGCTTGGAGAATGAAGTGAAAAACCTTGAATTCGAGAACGAAGAACTTAGGACTATCTTGCGTGACTTTAATAAGGTCAAGCAGCGCAATGAAAGCTTGGAAGCTACTCATTTACAATTTCAGAACAGCATCGCAAAGGCCGAAATGGAGATTTTTGAGATTGGAAGCCAGAAGAAAATGCTCGACGAGGAAAAAGCTGCCTTACAGCGTTCTGTGACAATTCTGGAAGAGAGAAGAGCTCACGATGAACAGTTCATTCTCAATTTACAGGAGGAAGCTATGACAAAACTTTCGCCAATCCGTGGAGATACACTGGCCGATGAGTTACAGACTACCGACCATAATACTCGACAGACCAACCTCGAAATCTCCAGATTAAAGGCTGAAAATGCCTTGCTGAAAGGCAATACATTTGCAGCCCAGGAGAACAGTACACTCCGTGCTCAATTGGACGAGGCCGAGGCCTACCGTAAAGTTATCGAGGCCAAATATCGCGATGCGTTCGAGAAGGAGGCCATCTCGCAACAACAGCTTCGTTTAATGATGAACTCGGTGGATGACAATACGAAGTTCGTTGAGCTTGCCATGTCCGTTGGTCGTTTGGTTTTGCTTACACCTGAGTACTACAGACAACAAGCCTTCTTGGATCTTAAGAATGCACACATTCGGATTACTGAGCAGCTGTCAGTGTTACAGGCGAAGCATGACGCCCTCGAAGCTGACTACGAGGGCGCAAAACGAGAGCTTCTCTCAGCAACATCGGATTGTAAGTCAACCCTTTCCCCACTTTTGAATTTCTATGCTAACATTTTCTTAGTACATATGATTGAAAAGGATGATGTAACACAACTTGAGGAGTTCAAGGCAACTCAAGAATCCCTCTCCCAGTCTTTTGAGAACGAATTAGCAGCGCTCAAGAACAAATACAATGCTCTTGAGATTGATTATAACCTCCAGAAATCACAGTTAATCGAATCTCTCCTTGCAAACAACAAGCTCCGTGAAGCTCTAGAAGAGAAGCCAATTACCGAGCCAGTTTGTCCCGTCGAGAAAGTTGAGGACAGCCCTTCTGCAACTCCACAGCTACTAGATGTAAGCAATCTCTTCCTTCTCAACCATTCCAGGAGGTATAATGTCAGCAATCGCCGGCAAAGCTCTAAGATTCCGGTTATGGTACCACAAGAGATAGCGCACGCCAGTCTTCGTGCTCATGAACTTGCAGCTGAGAAAGCTGTCTTTGGCATTATTCCTCAGGCATCGACATCTGCCCTTTGCGAACCAGGGGACGTTGCTTTGCCTGCTTCTCGGCCATCAACATCCCACCATGAACCTTCTAAGTCTGCTGTACAGGATATTGGCAGGTCGCTAACAGATGCTTTTGCAGGAATCCGAAACTCAGGAGAGAGATCAGGTGATTCAGGAACTTCAGGTATGGACTCGGATCGCTATTCCCTTTCTGACGTTCTGGTTTCCGAGGCGATACGGGTCACTACTCTCGAGAATGCTGCACAGGAGGCTGCTATTCTTGGCGCCGCCAGAGTCAAGGCTGCTAAGGACGAGGCCGCCCGTATTGAAGCAGCTGAGATTGAGTCCGCTAGCTTTGCAGCTGAACAGATAGAGGCTGCCCAGAGACAGGCGCAGTTCGTTGAAGAAGCTATACGCCGCAAGGCTGAACGCGGAGGCGAACACAAGTCGGTGTTTGAAAAAGCCATATCGCCGTTTCGCGGCTCGTCTTCAGGGAAGAAGTAGTAGTTGCTGATGATTGATTTTGTAGGATCGCATCAGAGAATTAGAAGAAGAGGGTTCAAACGATGCCGAAAAGGTAACATTTCCATCCCATTTGATTTTTGCTGTTGGTGTTCTGGTAGTACATATTGCCTGTAGGGAGAGACTTTGCATATTCTATAGGGAGGATAATGCCTCCAGTAATCTAATATTCGTTTATAAAGGTGCTTTGCTAATTCTCATCTTCCTGCAGGCTGCACTCCAGAGAGAAAACGAGAATCTCCAGCGTGAAAATGGCATGATGAGCACGGCTTGGCATGATCTCACAAGTAGAATACAATGGAACACTGTGATGCTCCAGCGCCGCAGCGAGCCGTCGAAGAGCTGGATCAACAAGCAAAGACATGCTATAAACCCAACAGGCAGGAGATAAAGGATGTAGCACGTGGCAAAATAATGTGTACGAAGAAAAGGACAAAGAGACGCTGTTTCGCATTATACTTTGGATTGGATACCCTAGATTAGAGTCACGCATCGCTATAGGATCGTGATGGGATAGAATATATTACCTTATAGGGCTTGTAAATACATCAAGGACGTGGTGGAAGATTGGACTATGCCGATACTCCCACACTACTATCCCCTTAGTGTATGAGAGAATATCTTCATCAAGACGTCTGCATAATTGCAACTGACGGGTCTTCTCTGGGCTTAAGGATGGTTATTTGCCGTGACTGGCATCTACATGTAACATGTAGTCATTCAACTTGAGGAGAAACGTGGCTGTAAATAATAATGTCCAGTGATCACTGATCACCCTTTGTTCTTGTTCCATGCCTCGAACTCCAAGCTTCCCTCCCTATTCTCCTCGCCTGCATGCTCAAAACAGATACAGCAAACCCAAATACCCAATCGATCCTTCGTGACTCCTAATCTGACCTAATCGATAGCCTTATGCAAGTCATCCCTCGCACGCCAGTCCCGCCATCTCTTCCCTTCCCACCGTTCTCTCCTTTACAAAACCACCCAACCAGCCCCCGCATCTCTCTGCCAACACACAAGCTAGGAGATGCTTACAGCAGGGGACGGCGCCGCCATCATGGCCATCTGTGCTGAGGCCACCGAAGTTCCATCTCTCCTCTTCCTCTGCTTCAATCCCATCCCCAGGCTTCTCAACCCCCCAACGACCATTGCCATGGTGGGGCAGGTCTGCCTCCGACAATTCCGTAGTAGGCACAGAGCTCAGACTTCCGGGGAACGCAGCAAAGACAAAAGCGGCACAGCTGCAATTCCAGGCGCTGAGGCGAACGGTGTAGTACCTCTCCATGTGGCTCCGCGATCGCGACGGCTGCGACGAACGGACGAGATAGAGCATGTTTTGTTCATGCATCGTCCGAGCTCCGTTCTCCGCATCCTCCATCCCTGCATCTGGGGCCTCTTCTCCAGGGACATGGGCGCTTGACGTCGTCGGAGCTGCCGCTTCTGCACCTGGTTCTCCGACGCCCGCCCCACGTCTTTCTGGGGGGCCGGTGGCGTTGGCGGAGGGGGCGGGGGAGGAAACGGTCAGATGGATGGGCGCTTGTGGCGGGGCGACGCGGGGTATTGAGGGAGAGTCTGGAGACGGAGATGACGCCTCTTGTAGAGCCGGGGAAGTGGGGTTTTCGAGGAGGACGAGCTTGGTGATAAGATGGCGGTCGAGGAGGTCGAGGGCGGGGAGGAGGAGGGAGGGGAAGATGATGTGGAGGGTTGCAAGGAGGGAGCGGAGGGATGGAGGGGCATTTTGCAGAGGGTTCGTGGCTGTGGATGGGCTCGAGCACTTGGAGGACGGGGTAGATGGGAGAGATGAGATTATAGAGGTGATGAGCGTCGGTGGGGTTGGGAGACTGGATCCTCCAGATCTCTCTGTTCCCATATCTTGCTGCAGATGAGTGGCCGACATGTTGATGTCGTGTAGATATCTCATCTCATCTCATGTTGTTGGTGCTGCTGGTCTTGCTGGCTTATGCGAGAGGCAAAAACGTCATCAGACCTCATCAGACCTTCTTTGCATGTTGGCTGCTGTTTACACCATTTTGACTCTTTGAGGCTTGAAGACGTGGTGTTGTGCTTGTGCTATCGGGTGAGGTTTGTATTTTTGCCGAGTTGCTGCCAAATCGGTACTATCTGCATCACGATTCACAGATGCCCATCTCTCACATTTGTTTCTAAAAAGCCCTTAACTGGCATTTCTCATTTCTTATTTCTCATCTCTCATCTCCGTTCTCTCGTTTCTCGTCTTCAGTCAACTCCGAGACATTATAGCATGGGAGCATCGGCCGCTGATGCCCAAGTCTCTGGCTGAATATGGAGATTTTATTGGGGGAATAATGCTCGCACGTCCTCCTTATAATACTCTCAATAAGACACGAAAAGGAGAAAAGCCCGACGTGCGAAGACAAAAATGTGGAGATATCCCAGGTATCGAGGTCAGCAGTTCCACCTCGCCGGCTCCTATCCTTCGAAATTGTCCTCGACGTTGAGATCGAGACGCTCCTTGAGGGTTTCTGCCATCTGAGCTCCCCCGCAAAATGCAGGCCTCGAGTTACATTACGTGGCGAATGCATAGACACGCTCAAAAGTGGCACGGTATGGCCAAGACTTCCCTTGCCCGCGATGCAACGAAGAAAGGTTTCCTGCTTGCTTTCGAATGTCGTCCGAAGGTTGGGATGGTCGGTCCGTGGTTAAGAACTCAAATGCAATCTAGAGAGTCCTCGTCCTCGTCCTCGTCCTCGCCGGCGGTACATGCTTGGAGCCTTGGAGGTCACTGTACTCCACTGTGCACTGTGTCGATCTATACCTAGGTATATAATCTATTGCACTGGGCGCAGGCATAAATCCACATCAGAGCATCTCCAGAAGCCCCAGATAAGCGACACCGGAAGACAGCAAACTGAGGACAGCGAAAGGGACGTCATTTGTTCTGCTATAACGAAGCTCACCACTAACATAGCAAACCCATCTCAGCTTTTCAGGAGCCAGGACGCAGTGTTTCTGCCGTCCGGCAGTCAGCCTCGAGAGTCAGCGCATAATAGTGCGTGAGAAAGGGGACGGGCCGGCTGGCGACTGGCTGCCGCTCAACGCGCTTCCGCAAGCTAATCTCACAGATTTCTCCTCCATATTATCATTGCCATCCTCATTGCCTGTTCCACTATCCAGTTACGGAGAGTATCACAACGGCCGTTTGTGTCTATTGCAGATTGTACGCAACGACGGGATCCGCCCTGTCGCCAACGAGCCGGCGATGGTACTGCATCGAAGAGCCAAGCCTACATCCTGCCCTGCGTAACTGCTTAAGTGCCGGCCTGGAGTGGCTCAAAGCAGCTTGGGATGAGGAGATGTCGCCTCGTCGCACCAACCCATGTTGTGGCTTCGTGATGTCTACTGGTCGGCATTTATCCGGGGAAGTGTGGGGAAATATGGGAGATGGTTCACAGTAGAAATCGACCTGCTGTTTCGAGATTGGGCCTGCCCAAGGACCCTTAGTATGTGAGTGGAAGGGGAAGAAGGACACTCCATCTTCCTTGTTTCGCGAGCGGCGTGCCACAGAGGGGTCACGATGCCTTCGTTGCCGCCGATCACAGTTTTATACGGCCGACTTGGGAAGCTCTGGTAGTCAAAGCATATTTCAACGTTGAGCTTAGTGTCTTGGTAAAACTTTTCCTTTTTCACATGCAGAGGCGCGATGCTATGAGTGAGGAGTATAAGAGAAGTATGTTTCGTCGTTCTCATTTCTTAGATCTTCAGTTTCACCAGCCCTGAACTCTCGTGCATCGTTGTCTTTTGCGTTGAAGATCCTTCGATTCCTCCAGCAGTTATACAAGTCTCATCCCTTGGTCCCTGCATATCCGTATAAGCATCGGTTTCACTACATAACTGTGTGATACTGCCTGATTCCGATTGTTTGTTTTCAGATCTTGGAGATTTTCATATACCAGAGGTGAGAAATCCACGAGAAAACATTCACGGACAGAGTTCATGGGCTGACATGTTGTGATAGAACGAGCAAGCAAGTACGACATCATGAAGTTATCAACCGGTTTTCTCGCTGCTACTCTGCTGGCAAGCGTCTATGCTTCACCAATAGCTACCGTTGAGGCGGATTCCTTGGTTGAAAGAGGTAAACAGTAATCCCCAGTTTCTATTGCCAAGGAGGTGACTGACAACACTCCTAGCTGCCACCATTGATGCCACTCTCTTCGCCATGCTGAAACACTACGCTCAATATGCTGCTGCCGCATACTGCAACCATAATGGCGACAGCTCCGGCACGCTCATCACTTGCACCCAGGGCAACTGTCCTGACGTAGAAGCCGCCGCCGCCACGTCTGTCCTTGAATTTGATGAGTAAGCCTCATTTAATCCTGTCGTACCTTGCCTCCTTCTAACAATGTCCCAGCTCCGCCATAACCGGCATACAAGGCTTCGTCTCCACCTCCGCCTCCCGCAGCGAAATCGTCCTCTCCTTCCGCGGCTCAGCCACAATCCGCAACTTCCTCGCCGACCTCAACATTGTCCTGCTTCCTTTCATCTGCAGCTCCTGCGAAGTGCACGCCGGCTTCCTCACCGCCTGGAAGGAGCCACGCACACAGATCATCAACGCAATCAAGGCCGCGCGCACAAATTACCCCACCTACAAACTGGTCGTCACCGGACACTCGCTTGGTGGCGCCGTCGCCACACTCGCCGCTGCGGATCTGCGCGCCCAGGGCATCCCAGCGGACCTCTTCACCTACGGCTCCCCACGCACAGGCAACAAGAAGTTCGCGGAGTTCGTGTCTGCGCAGTCCGGAATCAACGCCCGCGTCACGCACACCACCGACCCAGTACCGCGCCTGCCGCCGCTGGTCCTCACGGCCTTCCGCCACACGACGCCGGAGTACTGGCTCAGCAACGGGGGCGCGAGGAAGACGGACTACGTGCTCAGCGACGTGAAGGTGTGCGAGGGGACGGCGAGCACGGGATGCAATGCCGGGACAATCCCGAGCCTGAATCTTGACACCCATCTCTATTACTTTGTCTGGATCAGCCAGTGTGCACCGGATCTCGCATTTAAGAAGAGGGAGGAACCGACATCGCCGGCAGTTAGGCGGTGGGTGGTCAAGAAGAAGGCGAAGAGAGATGTGGCGACTGATGAGGAACTGTTGCAGTGGATGCAACAGGATATTGAACATAGTGCCGAGGTGGAGAAGAGAGATGCAGAGGAGGAGCAATAAGTATATAAGCACATGCATAGTTTGGAGATGGATGAGGCTGGACCTGGCAGATGCCTGGAGCAAACCAGAAATGTCACTTGAGATGGCAGATTATGAGTGGATGATTGAATGAAACGAGTGATGGATATTTTTCATAGGCGGTTCTCAGTTAGTTAGCGGCTTTAAATCTATGACTTGAAACTCGAGGGATATCGTAAGCCATTGCCATGTTCCTGGATTTCGAAAGGAGACAGACATAGTGGGCCACCAAACTGCACGTTGGAAAAAAGGAAATATGAAATTATGGCAGAGTTCTTGAGAGAATCATTCACACATTGGTAGAGCACTTGAAATATGCGGGTTTGCTTGGGTGTCATGAATGGTTACTTCGCTGCGTCAATATCATCCCCTCAGCCCAATCTATAATACAAATGCATATCATTTTGCCATAATATTAGATATGCCGCGCTCAAAACACCATGCCCAGGACTTGATTTGCAGACCAGACGCCTCTCCGCACCCTATCACTTCTTCTCCTTCTCATCCTTTGCCTTTTCGGCCTCCTCTACGGATGTGATGTCGCCATTCGTGACACCATTCGCCTTCTTGGCATCCTTGCCCTCCTTCTCCTTCTCCTCGTCATTCTTCGCCTCATTCTCCTCCTGCTGCTGGCGGTTCTGGATCTTGTTCTCGATTAAGTCGTGGAAGGCGGTGATGGCGCGGATCAGACTGCTGAGGTAGATGGCCATCAGCTGATCGTTGGTCTTGATGCTCATAGCGTGTGCGAGCTCACTGGGCGCGTCACCTGCGCCTGCTGCTTGTGATGAGGACTTTGGTGTGGAGAGGTTGGGTAGAAGGTTGAAGACGTCTTGAAGGTTGCCGAGGATGGCGTGGTTCACGGGTAATTGCCCATCGATGACTTTCTGGAGGTATTGCTGGATATCCCGTAATCTCAAATGCAAGCCTTGGAGCGACTGCAGCTGTGATGTGATTCTTGTCGAAAGCGTGCCGACTGCGACGTCGCGGATGTCTCGTAATAAGTGCTCGACTCCGATCTCCTCTGCCTCCTCTGCCTCGATGATCGATGGCGTGTGCACAAAGGTCTTGGATGTGGTGGTTCCGTCCTAGAATAACATGTCAGATACAGCATCTCCCAGCAGGCATGGATAGCGCCTACATCTTTGATCTCCTCTACAGCAAAGTATGCATCTGTTGGTACGCCAGCCTCCTTTGGTTGGACGTCGATAATGACCAACAATGGGTTGGGTGTGTATCTCTTAAACAGCTCATTGATCTCCAAGTCTGATGCCCTCAACTTTGGCCCCGAGTGATACCATCCGATCAGCTTCTCCTTCGCGTTAATCTTCTTGAACATGTCGTTCATCGACTCGACGTAGTTGTGGTCCAAAAACCATACTGATGGATCCTTCTCGTCTTCCTCGAATGGAACTGTAAAACAGGCTGTCAGAACGAGCCCATGGTAAGATGAAATGCCTATCCTTACCTGCAAAACTGTTTGATACTCTCACGTTCTTCCCCTCATTCTGTCCAAGCAACACTCCAACCACTCGTTTGCGCGTGCCTTTCGCAGAGCGGCCATAGTGATCTGCGACGGAGAGAAGTACGAGAGGGGCGACGGAGACGGTTCTGGTGACAATGGAGAGGGTTTCTGCTGTAGTTGCCGGCATTCTGATATGGTGATGGGGAGAATTCGATGTTATAGCTTTAGATGGCCAAATGGAGTTTCGATGTTCTGAGGCTCTGGGAGCTGTGTTACCAATTACCATGCTAGGCTTACCTCAACGCGACATCAGCGCCGCCTTAAGCGCCAGCTGCATGTGCATTCTTCCGCGTAAAGCGGCGACTCTGTGGCGCCGGTCCCGTTAAATGACCTTAGATCCATTTCCCCGGCAGCGAACCAGGCCCGAAACTGTCAAAATACTTTAAACCAGGTCTCGACTTCCCGGATTCCTCATCTCGTCTCCTCAACAACTCAAATATTTGTCCTTATACATCTATTCCGTTCGCATAAGTCTCAGTTTTAGAATTGATATTTTTTCTCGCAACAATGGCACCAATCACTGAGGATCTCCACGACCTGGTCGCCAAACTCGAGCAGCGGGTTAAGGATCTGGAAAACAGACTTCATCTGGCTGCCGGCGGAGCGTCAAGGCCAATTGATACTTCCAATGGCGTCAGGATGATCTTGATGGGCCCTCCAGGAGCTGGTATGAGTTGAAATCCTCACTCCGGTCGAGTGAAATACTACCTCGGCACAAGGGCTAACTTGTGAGAAAGGCAAGGGAACTCAAGCGCCAAAGATCAAGGAGTTGTTCTCGTGCTGTCATTTGGTAAGTCTAAAGTCATGTTCGAGAATTTGCTGATCGATGGATACTGATTGACTATGCTAGGCAACTGGAGATATGCTCCGCTCGCAAGTCGCAAAGAAGACCGAGCTTGGCCGTCAAGCCAAGAAGATTATGGATGAAGGTGGACTTGTCAGCGATGATATTGTGATTGGTATGATCAAGGACGAGCTCGAGAACAACAAGGAGTGCAAGGGAGGGTACGTTTAAATTTGAAGATTCTCAGTTGAAAGCTTCACTAACGGTTCTCACTTAGTTTCATTCTCGATGGCTTCCCAAGAACCGTGGTCCAAGCCGAGCGCCTCGACCAAATGCTGCGCCAGCGCAAGGAGCCACTACAACACGCCGTCGAGCTCCAAATCGACGACAGCCTCCTCGTTTCCCGTATCACTGGCCGCCTCGTCCATCCAGCATCCGGACGCTCATATCACAAGGTCTTCAACCCACCAAAGGACGACATGAAGGATGACATTACCGGGGAGCCATTGGTCCAGCGCTCCGACGACAACGCCGAGGCATTGAAGAAGCGCCTTGTCACATATCACCAGCAAACCGCCCCGGTCGTTGGTTATTACCACAAGACCGGTATCTGGACCGGCATTGACGCCAGCCAAGAGCCAGGACAAGTATGGAAGTCGCTGCTCGGCGTTTTCCAGAAGGACCAGAAGCCAACCCTGCTGTCCAAGATCGCCGGCAACGCTTAAATTGGTGGGTTCAGGGTTTAGATGAAGAGAGGATATATGTTGGGTATCATTGCATAAATCAAAAGTTCTATGGTATGGGACGTCCGAGCGGGCGTTTTCAAGTCATAGTAACGATGTCTATGTGTACGATCAGCTCTGCTAAGTGGGCTGTCTTTCTAAGGAAGGATTTTGTATAGTACAATAGCACTGATCTGGAGTCATGGTGAAAGAAATTAATGACGACATGCAAGATATGAATTTCCGATGTGCCGAATTCTTTGGCTCTGCATTGTGCCATGTGAAAACTTACTTGTCCTAGAAGACAGCGACCTAAATAAAGCTTGGCAAGACTAAAACTTGACTGCTTTAATTCTCACAATTGGCTACGGATGTAAGAAGATTTGCGGTGTTTCATTCATAGAGCCGGATATAATACATTCGATGTTCAGTATCGTACATCAACTTAGTTTTCCCCCAATTTTGACTTTACATGGTACAGATGCTGGCTATTCAAACATCACACCCACTCCTTGGGATTCTTCAAGACCTCCACCAATTTTGCCTCTCTGCTTCCCTCCTCCGGAAAGTACATATACTTCCAGCTGGCCGTGAGTGGCAAGCTCATCAGGATACTCTCCACTCTTGACCCCGGCGTGTTCAATCCAAAGGAGGTTCCTCTGTCATGCACCAAGTTGAACTCCACATATCTCCCCCTGCGGATCTGCTGCCAATCCTTCTCCTTCTGCGTAAACGGCATGTCTTTGCGCTTGTTGATGATTGGCAGATAGGATGGCAAGAAAGACTTCAAGCAAGTCTGCACAAACTCGAAGCAATTCTCCTGGTCATTCTCAGTCTCATCGAGATCGTCGAAGAAGATTCCACCAATGCCTCGGGCCTCTTCACGGTGCTTATTCGAGAAATACTCGTCGCACCACTTCTTGAATCTTGGGTAATATCCCCTATTGTGCTTGTCGCAGGCGTCCTTGATCGTCTTGTGGAAATGAACCGCATCTTCGTCGAACAGATACGAGGGTGTCAAATCGGTGCCGCCGCCGAACCACCAAGCTCCCACAGTTCCGTCGGGGTTCTCAGTCTCGAAATAGCGGTAGTTGAGATGTACAGTCGGGGCCATGGGATTCTTCGGGTGCAGCACCATGCTCAATCCCGCCGCAAAGAACGGCAGAGAATCGACCGAAGTATCAATCTTCTTATGATCCGCGCGCATCTTCAAAATCGCTTGCTTCGGCAAGCTTCCATAGACGACCGAAATGTTGACACCCGCCTTCTCGAAGACGTTGCCCTCCTGAAGAACGCAGGAGATGCCGCCACCCCCATCCTGGCGCTCCCATGTGTCAAATTGGAATTTCTTGCCGTCGACTTCTTCGAGGGCGTGCACGATCTCTTTTTGTTGCTCCTTAATGAAGGCTTCCATGCGGAGGCGCATGGGGGAGTCGGAGGTTACGCCAGATTCGCGCTTGGTGAGGGAGTCGCGCTCAGCGATTGAAGCCTCGGCGAGCTTTGCCGGCTCTTCTGTGAGCTGGTGGGATGGTTAACAGGCATATTGAAACTTAGAAGGACCCAGAGCCTACCATAGAGTAGATGAGGGCCCCACAGAAGACAATCCCAACTGCAATGCGAGTCTTTGGAAACAGAACGCCCTTTCGCTCCTGTTTCTCTTCAGCGGACTGAAGCTTTGGTATATCCGCATATTTGCGTCTGCATTGTGGGACTCTCGAAGCCTGCTTAATGGGCCGACAAGCAGCTCTCGTGAGCGTCGAAAGGCGGATGAGGGGTCGAGTGGTGGTGGACATGCTGAAAAAGAAAATGCTGCTGGGCGCAGCTTGGAGAAGATCTCTACAGCAAACGCATAAGACGCTGGAAAAAGGAACTCTTAATACAATTGAGAAAGCGGACGAGAAGACACAGGCAGGGAGGGTCTCGTGATTACTCGTGAGTCGTGAAGCTCTTCAGAATGTCATGATATAAAATGGCATGATGATGGAACCCATGCCTTAGGCCTGGCCGAACACATACGGTACATAATTTAGAGCTGTCAAAGTACAAGCAGGTAGGTACCTATGTACAGTACTTCGTACAACCGGTCTCGTTTCTCCGCCATGTATCGGAATGAATTAACATAAATCACGTGGCGTGTAAACAAATCTCATAAGATAGATAGATAGATAGATAGATAGATCGAGGTCAAAGAAGCATCCTCTTGTTTCTTTGTTGTCTTAGTTGCAGGTCACTCAGCCTTCGCAGCAGATACAATACGATGAGATATATATGGATAGGTATGATGACGCGAGTCATATTGCTCGGCTGAGCAAGCTTCGCCTTGTGATTCACTTGTCCCGCCAGTCCCGTGACCCATAATATACCCCGTACATACATTACATACAGTACGCCGTAATCAGTGCTCAAAGCGGTGAGTCGCCAGCCGCAGCCCCCGCCCGCCATCTCTCCAGGCTGCATCGATACCTAGATACCTAGGTACCTACAATATGACTGCCACAACTGTCACTACCATATCACTACCACTACCACCTTTCATCAACCTCCATCATCCATCCATCTATCCTCCCAGTCACTCTTGATCTGTAAACATCCTTCCATCACCAGAAATAGCCACAACCTGCTACGACCTTCGTCTACTTCATCACAACGTACGTTCATCTTCATCGCCGCCCTCTTCTCCACATCTGCACCTCCATCACCACCATAGAGATAAGCTTCCGCCCGCAACCTTTCAAGCTGACAGTTCCCCCAAGTACATCGATCGACCCACAACCCCCCCAAACAGAACAACAACAGAACATAACACATAACCACCAGACCCTTCAGCATGCGCTCCAAGTTCAAGGACGAGCACGAGTTTGCCAAGCGCAAGGCAGAGGCCGAGCGCATCCGTGCAAAGTATAACGACCGCATTCCAGTAAGCTCAAGCTCACGGTGAGAGAAGTCTCACCGTCATTCCACCCCACAGGCTTGTTCACCAACTAATCCCGAACCAAGGTCATCTGCGAGAAGGTCGAGAAGTCAGAAATCGCGACAATCGACAAGAAGAAGTATCTTGTCCCGGCAGACCTCACTGTCGGCCAGTTCGTCTACGTCATCCGCAAGCGCATCAAGCTTTCCCCAGAGAAGGCCATATTCATCTTTGTCGATGAGGTTCTGCCACCAACCGCTGCGCTGATGTCGAGCATCTACGAGGAGCACAAGGATGAGGATGGCTTCTTGTACATCACGTATGTTCTGTCTAGCCTCTTCTCCCCCAGGAATCCAAGGTATCTCAGCTGACATCTTCGCACAGGTACTCTGGCGAGAATACCTTCGGCTTCGAGGAGTTGGCCTAGACCCGCAGCTCTCTCTTAACGACCCTCCTTTGACAGGCTTCGATGAACAACGGCTTTCTCGGGCGTTTCGGTCTTTCTTCCACGCTTTGGGACTTTGGGGATGGCAGCGTGACAGTACGGGTATGGGGGGAGGATATTGATAGTTTCATGATTTTTGCGAAGGGATAGGCAAGGAGGGACATGGCTATGCGGGGCCAGGCAAGGCACATCGTGCGATTTGAACAGTCCACGGTCGTTGCGTCAATGGTAGCAACTGGCTTGCGAGGCTGCAGGATTGAGGAATGGACGCAGGACGGTTGTTGAGGTCTCTAGGCTGCTCTGGCCTAAATACTTGTCTCTATATCGCGGGGCTTTTGAGACGGCAGTTGTTTCTGTTGCAGTGCTCATAATGAAACACTTGTAACCTCATTGCTTGAATCAAGATGTGTGATTTTGTGTGGTGATAAATGTCGCAACTTGAACTATGAGGATATGCATTTCAGACATAGCTTCTTACAGGACCAGATTATTCCACTGTCCTCCGTAAGCTCCATCTATCTCCAGCATTCAATACACACTGCCTTTCACCCTCGTTCTTTTGCCCGTATGACTGTAACGCACAAGTCAACACTGTGCCCTCGTTCCCAAGTGTGCTTCAGACTCTATCTCCACAATGCACTCTATGACTCTTTCCCCACGCTGCTGCGGCAGCAGCCTCATCACATACTAACCTTCGAGATATCAGGCATGTAGTTAGTCAATATTGCATAGCAATCTCAACTCGGTTGTCCTTCGCACCGCTTTCATTCCCCTCTCCCCCTCCAGCGAATCCGCAGCGCGGATCCGCAATCTCACACCCTCTGCTCCTCTTCCCGCTGCAGACCACATCACCGTCACGAATGGACAGATAATCCTTCTCTCCCCCTCAGTTCTTCACCGCCTTCGGATCGTCCGCACGCGGGAATCCAACTCTCCTAGAACGCCCAATCAGCTCAAGTGGCCCCGGGGGGCGCGTATGCGCCGCTCAAGAGTCCAATCTGCCTACCGACAGGCCGCGTCGAGCGTCTCCTTCGTGCTCCGCCCTGCCTCCTTCTCCTCGCGGTTGATGCGCGTGGCGGCCGCGGAGACGCCGATGAAGAGCGCGAAGAGGGGGTCGAGGTTGCGCGAGATGAGGTGGGCTGGCGCGGACATTTTGGAGGATTCTTCGATTACGGGGGCCGGATTTGAGGGTGGTGGAAGGTGAAGCGCGAGAAATGGGCGTAGATGGAGTGGGCGGTGGTGGTTGTCTGCCAGAGATGTTGGCTGTGGACTGGACTGGACGGAGCTTGGGTCTTTTTGAACTTTTGGGCGGGAGTTGCCGAGAGCATTTCAACAGGGGTCGCTGTATTCAAGAGCCCGAACAGACAATTAATGTAGGGTTTAGATCAGAGATTATGATATTAGAGATGAGTTCCATTGCTCCCGTCTACTCCAAACGAAATCTATATTTACAATCGTATCTAGACGCTTTTATACGGGAGCACGCCGACTCCACCCCCATACCCCGCTCATCATACACGCAGAAGCTCTATAAAAAGACGCTCTATATATCGAATCCATCCAGTGGTCCCGCACAATGCTCCTTATCTATCACCTCCATCTAGCTTTCTCTCATTCCATCCCCTGCCGCTTATTTTGGGCTCAAAGCGATATCGAAAGCTGGAATCAAAGTCTGCGCCAACCAGAATGAGAAGACAAGCTTTGGACCCGTCATCAACAACTTTGGCACCAAACCCTTGAAGAAAGACGTTGGGCCCTCCTTCTTCATCATATCCTTGATAATCTTGACTCCGCTCTCTGGGTTCTCAAAGTTGCGGTTCTGGATACGAGTCTTGATGACATCGAGCGGCGCCGAGACGACCAGCGAGGCAGAGGCACCGGCAATCGACGCAACGAAGTTCTGCAGCCACGTCGCCTTGTTGTAGTCCTCCAACTTGTAGAGATATCCCTTGGTGAATGCCGATCCTCCGAAAAGCGCGAACGAACCCGGCGCGTTTCTCGCCGCGGTCCATCCCCATCCTCTGTAGAGTCCGAATCCCTCATCCTTCACGATCTTAACAATGCCACGGCCCCTGAACGCGTCTGGGTTTGTCTGACGCTTGATCTTCAGCACATCGAGCGGCAACAGCACAATCTCACCGATACCGATGAGCGAGCCGGCGAGCGAGTGAAGCATGGCCTTGCCGGTCTTGGGGCCGAAGGTGCGGTCGAAGGAGTCGCCGTAGTTCTTGGTCAGAATATCGCGTGCGAAGGGCTGGCCGCCATACTTGTAGATGCGCTGCGAGACTTTGTAACCGGCGGCATAGCCAAGTCCGGGGAAGAGGGAGAAGAACTTCTTGCCGGCTGAGACTGAGGCCTTGTCTTTGAAGATAACTTTGTTGAGTTCGGCGGCGTTGGCGATCTGGGGGGTATTAACAAAGTAGTCTTAAGGAGGCAGGAGTTTCAATTCATATCTGACCTTTCCTTGGTTGCTCATGAGGCGCTTTGCAATGGTATCCACCTTCAATTGGTCAGTACATTGTTCGTATCATTTCCAGGGAGCGAATGCGAATTTAGAGTCGGAGATTCGTACAGGATGGAAGACGGCAAGCTCAGCAATACCAGCAGAACCTAAAATTGTCAGCGCGCATTCCATGTACCAGTTGAATCATCGTTTCAAAATCATACCTGAGCCCAACAGACGTGCCAAAGTCGACTCCTTTCTGGGGCCCTTTTCGGACGCAATCACTGGAGGAGACATAGCTTCGGGGTTGATGCTTTGAAAGGGCTACGGTATGGAGGATAAAACAATAAAGAATTCCTCTAAGAATGAATGACTGCCTTTCCAAAGGATGCGCAAGAAGTGATGCCGTGGCAGTGTAACGGGAATTGCGCGGTTGAGTCCTCGAAGATTTTCTATCAGAGCATCCAAAAAAGATATCGGGCCCAAGCGTGAGGCTTCGCCGACGACCGCTATTCCCTGGATGGACAAATGAGAACTTGTCTGGCAAGGGGCATCGTCCGATCAACGGCAGGATTAAGCGACGACCACTTTCGTGCCTCGAACACTCAGCGACCATCACATGGCAGTCAAAAACTATATCTACATGTATTGCATAGGTACATACATAGGCATAGTCTCACATTTTGATCATATCCCAAAAGCGAAATTAAAATGTTGGACCATTAAATAAGATACATTGAAGCATTTATTCTATCCAGAGTATCTCGCGCACATACACAGCAGTTTTCTGCCATGGGAGTTGTCTCTCCTCCCTGTCTGATGCTGTCACAATGGCCGCCAAAGTTCAGCATATGCGCATCCAAAGCCTTTTCTGCCTGACTTAACGCCTCTCACCAGCAAATAGTACGCCAATCCCCCATGCCCTAATATACCAGAGTCATACGTATCCGTACATATCTGCTTTTCCTCTGTTCAGACCCCTCGGATCCCTCAGAACTCCTTGAAGATTCCCACCAGCTGATCAAGTCTATTCATCTGTGTCGTCAAGCGCTCTTCCTTTTCCCTGTAATTATTCAACTTCAGCAGATGATCTTCCGTCAGCATCTCATATTCATGGCCGCTAACATCCGTTCTGTCTGCCAAAGCAAGCACGTTCCTTGCTTTATATCTTTCTACCTCGAGTACCTCTAAGCAACGGCAGATGGCCTTATAGATAGTGTCCAACAAGAGACTGACGACGCGTTCAGTATCGAACCACCAAAGAAATATGGTGCGGCTGGGCGTCCGTAAGGCGTCCTTCGGGACTTCTTGGATGTCGGCGAACCCTGCCATCTCCATCCTGACCAGCGTCTTTCGCACTTCTCCCTGCTTCATCAGAGCAATTTTCTGAATCTGTTTCTCGTCGAGCTTGCCATGCTTCCTCAAAACATGGGATATGCGAAGACCTTCCTTGCCAAAAGCTGAGGCGATATATGTGTCAAGCTCGCTCTCCCGCATATACTCGCTGGCGCGCTTGAATTGAACTGTAAATTCGCCAAGTCCATCATTGCTCAGCTTCTTGAGAAGATTGTGATTGTGCGCAGTTAAGAGAAGCAAATGATCTTTGATTTGTGTAACTCGGGCTTGACGGTTTTCTGTTGTAGACCTCGAAGGTGCCTCAACATCGAACTTCACCTTGCTTGACCGAGACCTGGACGTGACAACATCATCTTCGGATTCATCAGAGCTCTCATGCGCCCTTTTACGCCTCTTATCCGGACTTTCCGTTGAAGTGGCGCCTATCTTGTTTGAAGAAGCTTGTCCAATGCCTCTAGCAACGTTGACATCATTGCTAATCACTTGAGCTAATATCGAAGTCGTAACTGTTGGGGCAGTGGCATCATCTTCCTCTGTGTCATCATCGAGATCGGATCGGCAGCGCGGAGTACTGTCTTCCAATACGCGTAGTAATTCTCCATAGATCTGCGCTGTGACTTCTCCAATGTCATTTGCGGCAACTTCAGTGAGCGCCTGGGTCCGCAAGGCCACAGTACACCTCTCGTAGTTGACACGTACGACAAGATTGGGATCAAGCCTGATGTCCTCATCGAAGGCGCCCGACCCATTGGTGGAAGATTTCCCGTTGGCAAGTTTGCGTCGTTTATCGCCTCCATTCATATGTCCACCGGTCATGTACCGCTTCATGGTCCCACTGCGCCATGATCGGTCCTCTCGTGCCTTTTCTAGGGTTTTTGCTATGTTTCTCTTGGCGTCCGCTGACTTTGCTGCCTTCACATCGCCGAACTCGGCGCGACGGAGCTCTGCTTTCTCAGCTTCATTATATGCATCCGTAGGACTTCTGAACATGCTCTCGACCAACGGCTCAACGAATCCATCATCCAAAAGCCTAGCGAGAATACCATCGAGATTGACTGACTTCTTCTTGCCATCAACATGCCCATTCGCACCATCGTGGCCCCCATTCATTTCGATACCATTCATCTCATTTCCATTGGCGCCGTTGTTATGTCCGTTTGGAAGTTTAGTTTCGGATTCATATGCCTCTGCGAGGTCTGCAATCCGGGTATGTCCGAGTAGTAGCAGGTTTTGGACAACAGCTCGTGCATCTGCGCCATATCTCTCCTGGACGATTTCTAATATCCTTCCGGATCGTAGTAAAAAGTATGCTGCATCTTCGTTGGCTTCATAATAGGTGATTCCGGACTCTCGTTCGGTGTTGTGATACAACAAATTCTGTTGGATCAGAACCACAAGGCCATGTCGCACCTGGCGACCTGTGAGGCCAGCGTGTTGTGTTATGGCCGATATTGGCTGCCTTCCTCTGCGCAGAAGTAGGGCGAATATGCGCTGTGGCAATGTTAGACATGAGAATAAGAATTGCGATCCTCAAAGCTCCAGGAAGCGTTGCTTGCGAGCGGCGCAGCAAACAAATAGAAGATCATAATGGAGAGACATACTGCTGTTAATTCGCCATATGTTTCCCTCACGAGAAGCGCGCAAAGGTCGGCCAAATGCTGTGTCTGCGATGTCATTGTCAGCATGCGCTCGCTCACTGAATTGACTCGGAGAGTGGTCAGAAAGAGCTATCGTTTGCTTACCTGAGACATAATTTGTTGCTGCTAGAGAGTATCTCAGGTTCTCTAGAGCTGCCACCAGTACTACCGGTAATAATTCATTGAAAGGCGAAGGTATACTCAAGTGCGAGTTCTGGAGTGAAGTTCAAGATATTATTCGAGGGTGGGGCACACGGGCACATTTTAGCTGAGGCACTCACTCACTGATAGACTCCGAACAAATTTTGGCCGACAGACCGACGCGAGAGTACCTGTGACTTGGTCTAGCACCACTGACAAGTGACGGCCAATCATCGTGCGGCTTAAACCGGTTGTCAATTGGAACATCCCGAATTTCTCCCAAACACCACAGCTCGACATTGACCTTCTCGCAACCCTCCTTGTTGTCATATCCCATACGAATATCTCCTCCTAGCAATGATCTCACGGTCGGCGATTGGACAAAATGCGCAGCGTGCCGTTCGCCGGCAATGCTGCGCTCAACCGGCCAGCCGCCGCGGTTTCGCAGCAGCTGTCTCCGGACCTACCTCATTCTCCTATGAGACCGCCGATGTGAACGGCATCAAGGTTGCCAGCAGAGACGTTGCTGGCCCTACGACAAAGTTGGCCATTGTTGCTAAGGCAGGAACAAGATACCAGCCGGTTCCAGGATTGACCTCGGGACTGGAGCAGTTTGCTTTCAAGGTCAGTTCGACATATGGGCAGCATCTTACGAGGTGGCCGGAAGGCTAATATGATCGTGTAGAACACCAACAAGAGATCTGCGCTGCGCCTTCAGAGAGAATCCGAGCTTTTGGGAGGCCAATTGCTTGCCTACCACACCCGCGAGGCTCTTGTGCTCGAGGCCAAGTTCCTCCGTAGCGACCTTCCATACTTCACCGAATTGCTCGGCGAGGTTATCTCCCAGACCAAGTATACCTGTCAGTCATTACCACGAGACCATTTGGGCACCACACTGATGGTTATTATTAGCGCACGAGTATCACGAGGAAGTCGAGCATGTTATTCATCTTCAGCAGGAAAAGCTACACAGCAGCACCGCTGAGATTGCTAACGACTCTGTACACGGAGTTGCGTTCCATCGCGGCCTTGGAGCACCTTTGAACCCCCCAACCGAGGCTCCACTCAGCAAGTATCTCAATGAGGAGGCCATCGGTGCATTTGCAGCCTCTGCTTATGCCAAGCCAAACATCTCCGTCGTCGCCAACGGTGCTAGCCAGGCTGACTTGAGCAAGTGGGTTGGTGAGTTCTTCGGTGACGTCGCGGATAAGCCAGCCTTCGACCTTTCATCGCCAGTTACCAAATACTACGGTGGTGAGGAGCGCATCTCTCACTCCAGCGAGACCAACGCCTATGTTATTGCCTTCCCAGGCTCAAGCTCGTTCACCTCTGGATCATACAAGCCAGAGGTCGCTGTTCTCGCAGCTCTCCTCGGCGGAAAGTCCGCCATCAAGTGGTCTCCAGGCTTCTCCCTTCTCGCTAAGGCCGCAGCATCTTCTCAAGGCGCCAATATCTCCACCACCCATGCCGCTTACTCCGACGCTGGTCTCCTGACTATCAACTTGTCTGGATCTGCTTGGGCCGTTCGTCGTGCTTCGATTGAGGTCGTTAAGGTTCTCAAGAGCATTGCCGAGGGCTCCATCAGCAAGGAGGACTTCACCAAGGCTGTTGCCCGCGCGAAGTACGAATCTCTCGAGGAGGGTCAAAACATCGAGGCTGGCCTTGTTGCCACAGGAGCTGGTCTTATCCAGGGTGGAAAGCCATTCCAGTTTGAAGAGGTCACCAAGGCTATTGAGTCCGTGAGCCAAGATAGCCTCAAGGCCGTAAGTCTACTCCTCATGCCGTCAGATTCTGCATACGCTAACGTCAAACAGGCTGCCAAGTCATTGCTCGAGGGTAAGGCAAGTGTTGCCGCTGTTGGAGATCTCTATGGTCTTCCGTTCGCCGAGGAGCTTGGTCTCAAGGTATAAGTTGCCGTGTTTATGGTGGAGTAGTTGAATTATTAAGCCTTGTATGAACAGCTCTCAGAAGGCCGTGTAGAACGTAAAATGCTTTTTGAACATAGTAACATTTCTGGATTTTGAACAATTGCGTAGTTGTGTATATTTTCTAGTAAGAACGTGTCTATAATAATTCTCTCTAAGACTTGGAATCATATGAACCAAATGTCTGATCAAGCACTCTGGCGGGGCGTTGCCAACGAGCTCGGCAGGATGACTCACGTGATTATGTCTCGGGCCGCAGTCTTGGCAATTCAGCAAGCTTCGAGCCGAGATGTCCATCAGAACCGCAACAACACCATCTAAACACCTCATCACCCCGTTCAACCCTCCCACATTCAAAATGACTTTCGCCTGGAAGCAAGCCGGTCTTACGTATGTTCACCATCAATTCCCAGTCGGATTGACCCCCAATCGCTCCAGCATCGTCGACAGCCGGCCCAGGAAGCTTTTACTGACGAAAGATCAAACAGCTACAACAAGTACCTGACGGTCGCCGCCCGCGCCGTCCGCAGGAGCTTGAAGGATGAGCACAGGCTCGCTGCTGAGCGCCGTGGCCAGACTGAGCTGAGATGCGCCAAATGGGCGGTAAGGCCAGCACTGCTCCTAGCTTTGTGGGATGAGATGGCTGACGATTGAAATTTTAGAACGGCAAGCAGGGCGAGATGAAGAACACCGCTGAGCTCAACAACGAGTCCATGGCTTCTGCCAGTGCTCAATCTTCTTAAAATGGGAAGCGTGAAGGTGTTGGAATAGAGGAGGGGTAGAAGGTTGAGAGAGGGCTGAGACCGGGACGACGAGGGAGAAAGAGGGGCTTGTACAAATGTATTACACTTGATCATGAACCTATCATCCAGCATCCAAAGGTCCTTGGATCCATCTGCAAGCCGGGCGATGTGAGCCGTGCTCTTGATATACCAAATGACTCCTGATGTGAGAGCGTACAACATACAACGAGAGAATATAATGAGAACATACAATGAGAGCAGAGATGGGCAGTATTGCGTTGGAAGGACAGTTGGTTTGGCTCCCTCCAAATCCCGCCAGCGAATGCTGCATTGAATCCAATATCATCCATATCATGCCACTTATCTCACAATGCCAATACCATAACATAAAGAGCATCCGGATGTCCGTCATCTGGGCGCAGAAGTTCAACATTCAGTGTTTTGAGGTGGAGACGTGAACTATTTATACACAAGGAGAGCAAACTTCATAGCTTGGTATTAGAAATGCTACTACTTAGATACGGTATTTAAAGTGATCTTTGGGGAATTTGTTTGCTACCCACCTGAGCACCTCTAATTCAGCTACTGTCAACCATAAATCTCAACCTGGGACCAAAAATATCTAGCCGAACCACATGACGACCTGAACCCCCAAACTTTGAGCATCAATAATTTGGCAACTCTGCGATCAACCCAGCACCTGTCTAAAGAAAGCCGTGTGCTCGGGTGCCAGTATCGGCAATGGACGCCGATGATGTAGATTTTATCTCTGGGCGTAAGATCCTGCCTGTCTCTCTTGTCAGACATACACATCTTACATCGTCACTAATACCCTCCTAGGAACGGCACAGCTGGATATCAACTATGGCTCATCACAGCCTGCACTCTTTGACGACTATGGGTCAGAGCCTCCGCCAGCACCTAGAATCCACAGTGATGGCATAATAGCCACGGACATCACGGATATCTTCACCAAAGCTGCTGAGAGTACGTTTCTGCCTCAGGTTTCACAGTTGATGCTGGATGCTGGATGCTAACCCATGCGGAAGCCCTTGATGATGGGGAGCTTGTTAAAGATGAATACTTTACTCTCTTTGAGTCTGTTGGTGCCATAGAGGTAGGTCATTCTTTCATATCCGTCTTTCAGTTGGGTGTCTAAAGTTTTCTGCTAGATCATGGATCCCAAGATGGACACTGGCTACCTTGCCGAAGGCGAGACTATGGAAGATGATTATGATATTGGGAGAGATCTGTTGCCAGAAGAATGTCTGGGCATTATAGATCAACTTTTATGTCTCGAGGTACGTCTCCCAGCACTCCCAAAGGAAGATGTTGCTCAGAAATGACTAGATGGCATGGCATATGGGACACCCTTTGTCACAGACGCTATTTACAAGTCTGTACATTGACAGAATACTCACTTCAAACCCTAAAGACGCAGGGCATCTATCTTTTGAGACTAATGGATCAAGTCGAACAACATCTCTCACCCTGAGAGTTCTCAAAGCATATTGCATAGCTGTAGTAAAGACATGTTGGCATGTTAATAATCGCATCAAGTCAGAACATTTCTATGAGGTATGTCCTCTGTATCTAAGCACCAATCCAAACACTTATCCTAGTCTAGGAAGAAGATTTTGTTACCCACACATTCAACAGAAGTCTCTTAGAGGAGCTTGACGATACTTCCGTTACTGAATTCTTACATAGCACCTTGCAGCTGCTGGTAGAGACAACGTCTGTAGATTTGCGTATCAAAGAAGCTCTTCTTCAAAGACTTTCATTTCGAGGTGCCCTTCTAAGAACGGTTGCCACAGTAGATGATCGGACATCGCCGGTGCTGTTATCATCAGTATGGTCCGCCACTTTGCAGCTTCTTCCTGGCATCAAGTCTGAACGAGAAATGGCAAGGCCGGTTCCGGAGTCATTCAGTGTCAAACTTCAGCGGAAACTCGCAAGTTCTGTTCCACCACGTCCTGTGGTATCAGTAGCATTTGAAGACGCATACGAACATTTAGAGAGAGTCTGCAAAGACGGGCTTGTTGTTGCTGAAGTACTGGACTTCCACGACAGCCACAGTTTAATGGTAATTATTTCCCCTTCCGCATCACTCTAGCTGCTAACAAAATCCCCCAGAACTTCGTATTCCTCTTCCAAAAACGCAAGCCCGAACCCTCAGTCTACATCCGCACTCTCCTCCAACACTACCTCTTCGGCGACATGATTGTCCTCGGGAAGCTCTCCATCCGCAGCATCCTTGACTCCGATCTCTGCAGCATTACCCTTCCAGCGTCACTCCTTCTCGACCCCATAAACGACGAAGTCGAAGTCCCCCACGATCCTCGCCACAAGATTTCCCATTTCATGGAATCATTTCGTCTCCGCGCCGCCCAATCATATCTTGACATCCTTCGCGCGCTGTGCCAGAACCGATGCCGCATCCGCCGCACTTTAACTCACACGCTCTCCGACTGGGATAACCTGCAACTCGATGCAGAGGATCTGGATGCCGAGCTGCGCGAGTACACCAGCGAACAGCCACTGGTGGATCCAGACTTCGGGCCGGAGCCTATCTACGCCTTCCCTTTGAGCAGCTGGTGCTACTATTATAAACTTCGGCAGATGGAGTGGCTCGTGCAAATGGGTTTTGAGCTCGACGTCTATGCTACCGATGAATTGGCGGGGATGTACTGGATGGTCCAAAACCTCGCCCAGACGCGCTTCCGGCATCTCCAACGCATCAGGGGATTCTTGACCAAGGAATACGCTGCTCTGCGTAAGACTCCTAAAGCCGAGAACTACCGCCTGAAAGACGTCGAGTTCGCCAATGCGATCAGTTATGTCAATCTATCCATGCTGCACGCGACAGCGACACAAGCGCTTGCTCATTCACTGAGCTGCTTATACACGGTTCTCACGCGATTCAAGCTTATTCCCCAGGCGCCCCATCCGTACTCTACTGACGCAATCCGCTACGAGCAGCGCATGAAGCCCTTCCTCGCCATCTCTCTCCCAGAGCTGCTCCCCTTCGCCACATTCCGTGGCGCCGTCAGCCAACCTGGCGAGAGCTCGGCGGATCTGCTTGAATTTGCGGCTGATGCAGTGGCGCGGGCAAGAAAGGACTTTGAGCTGTTGGGCAAGCTGGATGCGCAGACGGCGAGATGTGTGGGAAGTTGGTGTGATGAGGCGTGGCATAAGGATGTCAAGGACGAGGTGAAGAGTTGCATTAGTGTCAGCATTACCGTGGCTATGGCTAGGAAGGCTGTTGACACTGCGGAAAAGACGAAGGAGGAGGTGAAGCTGAAGGTGGAGTGTCTGCCGAGTGAAAAGGGGTATCATGCCTGGTGGGTTGTGCCGAAGGCGACGCCTGTAAAATAGGGGTGTCCGACTCCCGCCACATAGTCAAGTTACCGCAGGATATTACATAGATTAAAAACCATTTAAGCAACAATTCGGGAGCAATAGTGAGATGTAAATATGAATTCATGACAGAGAACATCATGCATCTGTTGGAGATGCAGCTCTTGCATCTCCAACCAAACCATGCACTACGAGATTTTACAAAACCGCTTCAGCAAATCCAAATAAACATCGCTTGCTCTCATGTCCAGACAAGATTCAGGGTACCCATCGCATAATTAAACAAACCATATGCACAAATTCACTCTTCGCTCATCTAAACCATCTGCAGGTAGTTGCTCGGAACGAGACCCGGCCGTTGGTTTTTGCCCGCCACCTCGGCTTCCCACCAGCCATCATCCTGGAGCCTCAGTACAGCGAGCATGTCCCCCTTTGCGAAGCTGAGCTCTTCAGGAATTGCGGCTGTATAGTTATATTGCGCACGAGCTATAACACGGTCAGTATACGGGATGTAAACAACGAGCGACCACTGGAAATCTTACCAAAATGCAAAATAGGACGCCCGTCCCTATTAAACTGCCTTCCATCCGCCACACTTTTACTCCTCTGCCTCGGGTTGACTTGAGCCAGCTGCTGTTGTTGTTGCTGCTGCCCACTCTGCCCACCATAGTAGCTCATTGACCTATTTCCACTTGTAGTCGGCCGACCTCCTCCATTGCGCCCTCTCTGCGACCCATATCCATCATCTGGAACCGGAGCGAGTTGTAATGACATTTCACCGCCACTGACACGGGTACTCCCTGGTCTTTCCCTGAACGGCGCTGGCGAAACAGCACGGACGATATCACCTGGAGAGTTATGGCGATAGTACGATTGATCCGAGTTGCGGTGCTGTGTATTTTGTTGCGGTGCTCCTCGTTGGCTTCCCCCATATGGATTGGGCGATACAGAACGATGCCCTTGTCTAGGGTCGCTACTCATCATCTGGCTGGATTGACTTGGTCTAGGAGACACGCTTCGCAACGGTTGAGGAGAAATTGCTCTTGGCATATCGTTTGCCCGAGTGCCTGGACGGGACTGAGAGTTCGAACCATATCCGCTTTGAGACTCAGATCGTGAATGGCTGGTGCTAAACATGTTCTGAGTTTGATTCTGATACTTCTGGCTCGTTTTCTGCATGGCCTTCGATGTGAAAGCTGGTTGAGGCAGGCCGAGCCTTGAAACTGGCTGATCATAAGAAGGCGGTGGAGTGCCGCGCATTCCAGCCATCAAAGCACCATTTGCCATGGGAGCTGGAACGGACCTTGGCACACTCGTTGAGCCTGGCGCGGGCGTAGCCATCCCAGAATAGTGATCCGCAGATACACGAGACGATGATTGCTTAGTGACGCCCTTCAGTTCCGCCAATGCCTGGGCAATGGGATCAAGTTCTTCTTGTTGCTTCTCTTGTGGAGCAGTATTCCTTCTGTCAGGCGTTGCAACGTCGAAGACATTGTTGCCCACGTTAAGCTGGAAGCTTGCACGAGGATCAATTGGTTCTGGACTGCTTGCTTGTCTATCGGTAATAGCATTCTGCGAGTGCGATCCATACATCTGAGGTGCGCGAGAAGGTGTATTCTGGTAGCTGGGGGTGCTCTTTGACGCTGACCAAGTATTTCTGTTTGATGGAATCGTCACTGACGACTGGATTTCCCTTTCATGCTTGCTCTTCCTCCTGAACGGGCTGTGGCTTTGAAAGAAGCCGCTCTTTTTCTTCTGAACGGACTTCTCGCCAGCAGGCGCGAGTCCTATATCTTGCTTCACGGGTGATTGCTTGCCACTTGGAGGTTCTATGCTGGAAAATGAAGTTGGATTCGAATATTCGCTGTGAGAGTCACGGCTGGATGATCGAAGCCCACTATGAGAACTCCTATCGGAAGGTGGCCCTGTTCGACAGAGCATAGTCATGCCATCCAGTGGGTAAGGGTCATGCGGCACAGCGGCGAGTGGGCCACGTTGAGATTGCTCATATTGTAGTCTGCTGGGCTCTTGCCTATAATCCAACTGTGGTTGTTTTGTTCTGTCGGCCAACGCTTTTTGTGGCGTAAGTGTAGTCTCACGACTTGGAGGCGTTTCGGGTTCTCTGTGTCCTAGTTCTCTGGCAAGGCTTGATTTGGGGTCGTGGTGCGACTCGTACGTAGATGGTTGAGGAGAAGAACTTCGGAATGCAGGATTGATTGTCCTTTGGAATTGTGCCACAGAGTAATTATCGTCTTCGGATGCCTCTGACTGAGAGTCGCTCACGTCTCCACGGCAGAAGTTGATATATTTTGGAGGATCTGGGATTTCCTGGCCAGTTCCACGATCCTTGATGAAGGAAATGATGTCTTTCTCAACTTCGCAGTTTTCGAGGGCCAGTCGGATCTTTTCGCAAGATGCGTCATCGCTGACACACACTGTAGAGGCAATGTTTGCGAAAGTCCACAAGCTGCTTTTCGTAAAATCCAATCTCTCCTCCTCGAGGTCTTGAAACTTGTCCGCAGCAGCCTTCCAGTCTCTATTCCACCGACCGGTGGTTTCCTCGAGAATTTTAACAGCAGCTTCGTATTCGGTGTTTGAGGTAGCGACATTAATCTGGGTCTTTTCTAATTTCGCCTTGTTCTTGCGCTCCTCTTGTCCCATAACCATATGGCCCTGTGCCAGGTATCCCTTGATCTTCAAACATTCTTGTTCGTATTTGTCCCGAGTCTGGATATCATTAGCCTATTGAGAACAAATTGGAAGTCATTGCCATTCTCACCTTGTTGACTTGTTGAGTCTGCTGAATCTTTGTCTTTAGCAGCTTCTCAATGCCATTCTGCACTATTTTGCGCCGTTCCTTCATGGCTCCTGCAAAGGCCGCCAGCGGCTCTTCTAATTCTGTTTTCATCTGTTGGGCGATATTCTGATGCGACTTTCCCATCGATTCCACCTCTCCTCGCATTACATCCATCGATGACCGAAGAGTGCCAGTCTCCTGCGAGCCCAAAGGCTTACGGCTGAGGGCGAGGAGTTTCCGAGCATATTCTTCTTCGAGCGAACTGCGAGCTATATATGCGGATCAGCTTCGTATTCTTTCCAATCTGCAGGTATTTATTTCACCATTAAAGAAATTCTTCAATTCGTCGCATGTTTGCTTCGCATTGTGCATGCGCTCGAGTAGTGGATCGACTCCCGCATCGTCCTTTCCTGTTGTCACAAAGCAGTCAGACAAAGTCCTAGTTCGCCGATAATTGGAGGGGCCGCTTGCATACCCCAGAAGTTATTGGCAACTGTACAATGTCAGCGGCACTCTTTTTTTCCCTGGATGGACACGAAACGTACATGATAAGGCGACAGAGGGTCCCTCTGAGACCGTGCCAGGCATGGTGTCCGTCGTCAGTTCGCGTCGAGATAGCTGCGCCGTAGGTTTGCGGCTGTCAAATATGAAATTATCGTAGAGTCGAAGATAGTTCTATAGCAGTCCTGAATAGTAAGGTAATAAATAAGTGGTTCATGAAGTGAAGATAGAGAGGAATTGGAATGGTGGCTGGCAGCTAATTATGGGGGTATGCTTAACAGGACAATTAGGCTTTGTTGACTTTTGAGTTGTTGTTCCTCCAGCAACCATCGTCAATTAGCGAATCCCCCATCTCACCCCAGAGATACACGGCGCCTACGACACTCCAATCCGACAGCACCATGTGAAATAAAATCCTCTCGAGACCTACATACCAGAGCAGCATTATTTTAAAGTTCATACTTTGTCTCGTCCTCTGAATATCCAAATTCCAGAACCGGAGGCCTGGGTCGTTGGCTTTTACAGTGGCATCTCTCTAATGTTGATGCTGATAATATGAAGTTTATCGTTGTAATATGTATTTGGATTTGCATGCAGCTTACTTATATTGATCTTTTAGAAATATGAGTTTGGAATTTCAGACTAGTTTATATTTCTATTCGATCCATGGCAAGGGATATTATTAATTAAATTATTGATTTATTATTAGAACTAGCTAATCACACAAATATCGCCATTCCGTAAATTTAAGGGTTTATTACATCGCCGCCAGCTTTTGATGCAATGATGATGCATGCATGCATCAGTAGTACTTCTAACATATGCAAATTTATATGTGATACAGGTACGTTCGTTTGTACTTTGAATATAGAAAAGTTTACTTAAATATTATAACTAAACCCCCTTTTAAGGATTTTTGAATAAACTGAACATTATTTAAAAGAGAAGTTGTGGATGCTTATTTTATATACTACATTTTAATCTTTTTTAGGTGTTTGTCATAACTAAGAAAAAGGCTTTGAAGCAAAGGTTTGATTTAAACATGCTGTACCTCATCCGTCTAAGGCAGAATCTCAATTTATATGTGATTTTTGCTATTTTCAGGCATCGGGGCGGCGATTTAATGAAGCCCCTAAATTTAATCTATAATAATAACAATATACGTTGCAAAATATTCCATTATAGTTTCATTAATATTGTACCTAGACAGGAGAGCCCTTGAGAGCCATCTGCACTGCACGGATAGGGGAGCAGTCCTGCCAAACGGGAGTTAGTGTACTCTGCACTGCGTACCTGCATCGAAGACCCTCACTGCTCCCTCACCTTCACCCCTACCCAAAGATCATTAGATCATTACCTATCAGCGGTGCAGTCCTAGAGGTTGAAGATGCTGCAATGGATAATGTATATGGTGTGTATAATTTTGGCTTTCGAGTTGAGAACCAAATTGCTTTCTTTCTAATTCACAACAAACCGACTGGCCTTCTCGATATACTGTAACTGTAAAGCTGTGAATTATTGTGAACATATAGACAGCTAGGTACGTAGTAGCCTGTAGGTCATTCATTCATTATTAGCTTAATGCGGAGAGAGCGCGCCGTGGTGGCGATTCATGTGGTCACGTGGTATTGTGTAGTGCTGTGGTGTAGTGCTGTGGTGCCGTGTCGCTGTGTCGCCGTGTCGCTGTGTCGCTGTCTCGTGAAGAGCCGCTCGTCTAATTGAGCACCAGCGGCGAATTCTTCCTCTGTTCAGTTAGCTTAGTCATCTTCCTTCCCCTTCAGAGCCACTGTGCACAGATATTCGGCTAGGGAGAGCAAGGCTCATTCACGCGCGAATGTACAACACCACCACTTCACCTACTCGACTCTACTCCAACTCTCGCCTTGCCTCCAATCCTCCAATCTACATCTCCCCCCATCTGCCTCCTTCTGGACAAACATCCTGCATCCTATCTGTCTTCTATACCTCCGCATCTGCCGACGCCCCCATATAGATCGATGTCCATACGGTCTGGTTACTATCCTCCGACAACTGCAAGGTTCGAGAGGGAAGCTTCCTAGGTGTAGTGGACCTCTGACCTGCGAGCACCCTACTCGATGGTCCCCATTCATCATCGAAGCGGCACATACACACCTTCGCCGGCGCAAAGCATCATAACAGCCAGCAGCCATTCACCCCACGGATCACATACCGGAGGTCTCAGTGCCAGTGCCGGTCCAAGCCCAAGCACAAGCACGCCGACAGGCTCAAATTCTCTCACAAAGATTGTCGTCGCACAAGTCTACCTTCTACTCAGCACAATCAAAGAGGACAAGGACAGGACAAAGTGGGAAGCACAAGCCGAGCAGCTCAGAAAGGTAGGCTCTTATCCTACACCGCTCTGCCAACTATTGGGCTCAACTGACTTCGCCGTCCTAGCTGATCGATGACCACGGCATGGAAGTATTCCAGAAATACTTCAGCCGCCTGGTGGTCGGCAATGCCCCACAGATCTTTCCAGGCGTGAATCGATCAGTCGCAAATCCCGGCAATTACCAAATCCTTGTCAATGAGATTCGCAAAATCTCACAGGATGTCGACCAAGCTGCCAAGATCGCGGAGTCCATCGAGACTGCCAACGAAGATATTTTCCGCGACTTCGATCTATCAACTTTTATGGACCACTTCAGAATGGATGCGCTCGAGAAGACAATCCTAGCCCTGGCATTCAAGCAAGGCTCCCGCTCAGATCTGAAGACGAAAGGTGAGGTCCCCAAAGGCAGCAGCTCACAATGCATTCCTCTAACACCCAATAGCCGATGCCATACTTTCTGCAAACTTTCCCATATTTGCCCAGATCCTTTCTAGGCCGGATGCGAACCTTCATGGAGATATGTCGGCATCATTTGTGGCGACTGTTGTCGATCGATTTATCCAGGAGCATCCGCCAAACTTCAGTGAACAGTCGAAGTCAGATCTACAGGTGGCAATACGATATCGCTATTCCCAAACAGAACAAGATACTCCTCCTGTCGAAGTCTTGGCCGCTCTCTATCTTATGAGACTTCTTTTCGACCACAATCCCTTCATCCTATACATCCGGCGCATCGGATCTGCTTTCACAGCAGATGAGGAAACGTGCACCAAATATCTTCGCAGCATGGGGAGTGGCCGACTTGAAGAAGAGCAAGTCAGCGCCGCCTTATTATACACAGCAATCAGTCGCACACCTAGGTTTTCAACCGCCGTGCTTGTCAAGTGTCTCCGCAAAGAAGTCCCCCGTTCCTTTAATTGGCAGCGTGTAGTTGCGCAATTCGACCAGGAAAGTCTCCGTATATCCTCTGAGCAGTTCCTTGCCATTTACCTCGCCCTGAAACCTCTCGCTGAGGATGGAAGCGAAAGCTCCTTGGATATCCAAAGCTTGTGGGGTGGCCGCTGGCAGAACTCGGAGACCCAGCTATCTTTTATCAACGCCTATGCTTCTTTGAGTCCTGAGCAACTCGATGCGACAACTATTCCTGGTTTACAACCGTCGTTCACTCTGGCCGAATACGCAGGAGCTCTGCCAAATGTCCAAGAACGTGCATCGAGCGCTGTTAGACATCCACTGGTATCCGTAGCAGCGCTTGAAGCCGTATTCCATGTGGCCTTGCAATCAAACATAGCTTCTGACACCCCAGAGGCAAAGCGATTATTTCAAGAAGTCGTCGTACCAAATTTGGATGTATTTGTGGTGTCTGCTTTCGGTGTCCCGAAGCCATGGCCGGAGTTGGCTACCGACACTCTAAATTCTCTCTTCGAACGATTCTTGTACAAGGTCGATCCAAATTACGATTTCGTATTGTATTCGGTATGGCACAAGGACAGGAACTGGCTTGTGGGACGACTCATCGAGACCCATGGTCGAGCGCCCCTCGAATTGCCTATCATACTTGAACACGCGATCAGACACGGTTGGCTGTTTGATCTTCTCATATTGAACGGGTTTGGTCTGGATCTCGCTGCTCTTGCACATGCACACGGCAAGCTGGAACTTGAGGAGTGGCAACAGAAGCACGCGCAACGTTCCGACGAATTAGCTGAGATGCTACTGAATTTCCTCAGCATCAAGGCCCAGCATGAACTTCAGGTCCAACGGAGTTCCGGCCAGGAGCAACCTACTAGTGTCATGCTCCCTGTCAAAACGGTCTCAGCGCTGCTGAATATTTTAACCAGCATCTTACCACGCTCGTTGACCACTGAGCAGATGGCTCTTCAACGTTCATGCATTACGGCTTATCCGCGACTCGTCAATTATGGCGAGGGCTTTGATGATATTATCGATGCCAACGGTCGTGAAAGGAATTCTTTGCCGAGTGAAGCCAACGAAAAAATGGAGGAGCATTACAAGCGGATGTACAGCGAAGAGATCAAAGTTCGAGCAGTTGTTGAGGCGCTTCGGGACTATAAACACTCACGCAATCCGTCCGATCAAGATGTCTTTGCTTGCATGATCCATGGTCTTTTCGACGAGTATAGTCTTTACAGTACTTACCCTCTGGAGGCGCTCAAAACAACTGCCGTCTTGTTCGGTGGAATCATAAAGGCAAAGCTTCTTCCCGATTTGCCATTAGAGGTTGCCCTTGGCATGATCTTGGATGCGGTCAAAGATAACTCTCCTGACAAGCCCATGTACAAGTTTGGCGTGGAAGCACTGAAACAGACCTTCGAAAGGTTTGGCGAATGGCCAGGTTTTTGTCGGCATTTGCTACGGATTCCCGGCCTACAAGGAACTGACGTCTGGGCAAGGGCAGAAGAAGTCTGCCGTGATCAAGAAGAGTTGGCGGCACGAGGTGGCAATGCAAACGGGCTATCGTCCGCGAACGCTTCCGTTAATGGCGGCGCGATCCCAAATGGAAATTTCGACGACATGCTGTCGACAGAGCCAAGTGTAGCACCTTTCAAGTCCCTTCATGTCGATCAGGTCCCTTATAGCAGCATCTATGAGGAGCCGTCTGATGATACTCAAGAGAAGGTTCTGTTTGTGTTGAACAATATAACGGAAAGAAACCTGGAGACCAAATTCAAGGAGCTCAAAGACGTTATTGAGGAGAGACATCAGCAATGGTTCGCTGGCCATCTTGTCGAGGAACGTGCCAAGATGCAACCAAACTATCATCAACTTTATCTCGATCTCGTCCGCCTTTTCGAGAACAAGTCACTTTGGTCAGAAGTCTTGCGTGAGACCTATGTAAGCGTCATTCGAATGCTTAATGCCGAAGCCACGATGCAATCGTCCACTGAGCGTGCTCATCTCAAGAACCTAGGCGGATGGTTGGGGTCGTTAACGTTGGCACGAGATAAGCCAATTAAACATCGAAACATCGCTTTCAAAGAGCTGCTTCTCGAAGCGTTTGATACACAACGGCTCATTGTTGTTATCCCATTCGTCTGCAAGGTTCTGTTGCAGGGAGCATCGTCGACAATTTTCAAACCTCCAAATCCATGGCTTATGGATATTATACACCTTCTGATTGAGCTTTATCAGCATGCCGAACTCAAGCTCAACTTGAAGTTCGAGATTGAGGTCTTGTGTAAGGGGCTTAACCTGGACCATAAGAGTATTGAGCCATCAACGGACATTCAGACACGTTTGCCTCCACTAGAGGAACCGACTGAGCCTACCTCGCTTGACGTCGTCGACAGATTCGATAGCCTCTCAATGAACGGTATCTCACCTGGTGTTGGCAATGGTCGATTCTCGCCGCAAGATATCACTTCGTCTATTCCAGATCTCGGGCCATTGCTTGTATATCCTCCATCAAATGACCTGGTAAATCAAGCCCGCTTGCAAGATATTGTTCGGACTGCGATTACGCGTGCCGTCCATGAGATTATCTCACCAGTTGTGGAGCGCTCCGTAACAATCGCGGCAATTTCAACAGCTCAAATGATTCACAAAGATTTTGCCATTGAAGGAGACGAGAACAGATTGCGACATGCTGCCATTGCCATGGTCAAAAAGACCGCTGGCAGTCTTGCTCTAGTCACGTCTAAGGAGCCCCTGCGTGCCAGCATGAACAACTACATCCGGGAAGCCTCGATGAGCATGAATCAAGGCCTGGCAGAAGGCACTATCATTATGTGCGTCAATTCAAACCTTGATATTGCCTGCAAGCAAGTCGAGAACAAAGCCGAAGAGCGTGCTGTTCCCGAGATTGAGGAGATGATCGAGGGCGAAATCGAGGCTCGCCGTCGATGGCGCGCGGCACGACCCAATGAGCCATATGTTGACCCAACTTTGAGTCGATGGGCAATGACCATACCAGCTCCATACAAGTTACTGCCCGGCACTCCCGGTGGACTTAACCCTGAACAGATGGCCATATATGATGATTTTGGCAGACAGCCTCGACTAACGTCTCATGCCGTTTCTGTTCATGCCACATCAACTTCCGACGCCAGTCGCTCGATGGCAAATGATATTCTCCAAGACCAGTACCCACCTGTCACAAATTTGCCAACACCTGCAGAGCCTCCGGCAATGCCGCTAGTTAGCAACCAAGTACAGTCGTATGGCCAACCCGCAGCTCCATTAACAAACGGAAGGGCTCCTGCACCTCCTCTTGACCATAGGAATCTCGGCGACCGAATCCAAGAGCTTCTTGATGAGCTCGTAAGAGCGGCAAACAATTCTGAAGAGCAACACTTCTCAGAGTTACCTCGGCCTCATACTATTCTTGATATCGTCGACGCGCTCATTCAAACCATCATAAGAAATGCTCAAATAGCTGATGACACCTCGAGATTCACAGCAGATCATGCTTTACAATTACTCTTCAGTCCATCTGTCGAAAATGATCTCGCGATCGAGAGCTTGGTGCACGTTTTAGATATGTTATGCAAGCTGCCAGGTCCTACATCCAGACATGTTGTCATCCAAATTGCACAGCAACCTGATGAGCGTTTGTTGAGTGTGCCTCTCGTACTTTCTTTGATCAATGCGGACGTTGCACTCCTCGACTGGCAGCGTGTTGACATTGCTGCGGCGAAGGCTCTGCACCAGCACAAAGTGCCTGCAATTGAGTTCTTGTCAACGGTTGTCAACAGAGTCCTCCTTGTTGACAGACCGATTGCACTATACACAGACTTCGCGAGGAGCTTTGAAGCTCTTCATCAATGGCTGAGTGAAGATCCTGCTTTTGAAGCTGGACAACAACTTGCTCAGAGCTTGAAATCGTCCGGACTCCTACAGACTCCTAGCCGCGAGGCAGATAACCAATTCCAGGCTCATAAAGATCAGATGAGCTATGTTTTTGAGGAATGGGTCAATTTGAGCAGCGCTGCAAACATCACTGACAGTATCGTCAATACCTTCATTGAACACTTACATGACAGGCAGATTGTCACTGATCAAGAAAATACGTGTCTCTTCCTGCGCATCTGCATTGATGCATCTGTCGATCGTTTCGAGCATCACTTCCAAAATAACGGTCTAGCCAACGATGCATACCTGCCAATTGATGCTTTGGCAAAACTGGTCGTCCGCCTAGTCAAACAATCGGGCGAACGGCCTGGGGAAGTGCAACGTGATAAAGTTGCTTATTTCGAGTCGATGATGAATTTGATACTGCTGGTATTGAACCATCACCACGTTATGCGTGGTGAAGCATTCAACCAGAAAGTCTTCTTCAGGCTTTTCTCGACGATGATGCACGAATTCAATCTTGTGGCAGGACAATTCTCGGATATTGAGCGGAAGCAGTTCTACCTCGTATTTGCAGATGCTTTATTGAAACTGCAGCCATCGCGATACCCGGGATTTATTTTCGCATGGATTGCACTGATCGCACACCGAGATTTCCTGCCATATATGCTCCGTTTGCCGCATCAGAGTGGCTGGGAACGGCTCGTCCAATTATTAGAGTGCTTGTTGCTGTTCCTTGGGGAGCTTCTCAAGCAGCTGCATATCTCACCCGTAACCAAGGACATCTATCGCGGAGCACTCAAAGTTCTTGTCGTCCTGCAACACGATTCCCCAGACTTCTTAGCTGGCAATCATGTCCGGCTCTGCGCTGCTATCCCTCCGCACTGCATTCAACTGCACAATATGATCCTTACTTCGGGCCCTTCAGCCCTTTCCAAGATGCCTGATCCATTGCAATCTGGTCTCAAGATCGACCGCGTTGAGGACATTCGGGAGTCACCGCCAATAACGTTCCACGCTGAACTACCTTTGAAGCAGGCTGGCCTGTTGGAGCTCATCGACCAAGCTCTGCAGAGTGGCCCATCTGAAGATGCTGTAGCTCACATTGCACACGCCATCCAAAGTAAGAAGGGTCATGAAACAGCAGTTGGATATTTGCCTATCCATGTTGATATGCAGCTTATCGATGCAATTGTCTTACATGTGGGCATGCAAGCTATCGAAAAAGCGACCCAGAAGGGCGGGCCAATCTTCATTCAAGGATCTCCAGACTCGGCACTCCTGACCATGCTTATTCACGAGCTAAGCTCGGAAGCCCGTTATTACTTCTTGAATAGCATGACTAATCACCTGCGATTCCCCAATGCCCACACACTCTACTTCAGTCAAGCTTTGCTTGACGTTTTTGGCAATGACTTGAACGATCAAGAAGAGTCGGATATCCGTCAACAAATTACTCGAATCTTTCTCGAGAGACTCATTGGACCTTGGCCACAACCATGGGGATTGCTCATCACAATCTTCGAGCTCATCAAGAACGAAAAATACATGTTCTTCGATCTACCTTTCATCAAATCGGCACCAGAGGTAATTCGCATCATGCGGTCCCTTGGTTCGCAGTCGTAACTGACCTTTCAGGTCGGCGAGCGATTCGCTGCGTTGGCCCAGTGTAATCCTTGAATTTTATTCGCCATACTTGGATTCAACTTGGCTCGAGTTGGGCGATGAGCACAAGCGATTCAATCGGGAAGTTGCAAAAATCGTGCACTTCTAATAAGAACAACGAAAGCCCATTTTCACAGCGCTGTCTCTTCTTGCATCTGTTATATAACCCCTACCATCCACTGGCGCATGGCATTCTGAAGGTTTGGAGAAATCTGGGTTCTCTGCATAGCGAGCGACGGGTTCTTTTGGGGTATTTGCACGCTGGAGGATTTTCACCGCTTTACCTAATGCATCTTCCAACGGATAATGTTTCTACCTGGCTTTCATGAAAGAGGATAGGCGGTACGCAATGTGGCCTTTTTGTGAACATTTTCTGTGGCACGGTTGCTGCTACTGCTGCAAGGGTGGGCAAGACTAGGACAGAATAAAAGTCATGAATGTCACATATGGCGTGGGTATTGGGATGCTTTTGCTTTTATCTATATGAGACGGATGGGGGAGTTTGGGGTGGACCTTAGCCTTTATGTAACATACAATGGAGTTTTTTGAAGATGCGGCATAAGCTCATTTTATCAGTATGTATGCATGTGAAGCACATCCTAAAGCAAAACTGAAGCAGGGTGAGTGGCAAGATTATGTTCACCCATCCCGTGCTTCCTAAATGTGGGAGCTTGGAGATAGTCAACCATATTTCTGGCCTTTCATGGGCATAGGTAACAAATTATTTCTCTCATTCTTTTGTTGCCATTGCTGTTGCCATCATGAAGGTCTTCTTGCCCACTACGCCAGTCAGTGACGGATAACAGGAACCGAGCTCACAGAGTTTCAGCAGGTTTGAAGTTGCTTCATTTCCTGCCGAGCCGCTGTCCGACTTGGTCAGAAATCTCCATATTCCATTTGCAAGCAACGAATGTACACTTGTTGAAAAAACTGGAAGAGAGTTCGAGAAGAAGATAAATCAGCACTCTTAATTTACCTCATCATCATGAAGATCTAGAAGAGAGGCTTTCTGACGTGTTATTATATAAGGTAAAAAAATTCACCAGAGAATCCAGCTTCAGGATAGACTCATTGTGATCTGTGGAAAAGGAGGCTTCATCATTCATTATTGCCTCAAATTTCATCACCATTCTCACGATGCTAAAACCCAGCTATTCTCTGCCTTTTTTTACCAAGTCTAAGGATCTTCACCAGCATAAAACCCCCGAATTATCTACTCCTTCCATCAATCAAACTAAAGCTTTTCGACAGATCATCGACTTATGTTGCCAGTGCCCGCTATTCACACCCCGCGCCTGGATTCAGATTTCCTACGATGCCACTCAGCAGAATTCCAAGGATTGCATTGCTCAACTCTAGGACAGTAACAATACAAACGACAGTAGCAGCAGTGAGCCGGTGACGGGAACGAGCATCGTGGCGGTGGCTAACAGTGAACAAAACGACAGCTATTCTCAGAACGGAATCGTTTCAGAGCGCGAAGACGTATGCCGCCAAAGCGCGATGCCCATCAATTGTCTTTCTACTTTCTACATGCAAGGATTGTACAGCAAGAAAACTTGGTGCTGATGGGCGCTTGGCTTTTATAATGTTGTCACAGAGCCAGTGAACCTGTCCATGCGTCTGGCACCGATGTGGCCCGAATCCGGCGGAGCAGAAACAGTGGTCATGGGAATTACTGGACACTCCAAAGGAGAATGAATCGTCGACAGTTTAGTAGAGATATATTTATTTGTAGGCAGGCTCTGGCTTCCTTGTGGCATTTCTGCCCCGGGTATAGTACAAAATGCTACCTACACGAGCACACCTCCTAATATCTAACTGTCCACCTCTCTCTTTGCTTCTCACTCCCGTATATCATTACCTCCCATCCCCCAGTCAGCCTGCAAATCATTCATTTATACCATCATAACTTTCCAAGGTCAACATGCTGTATCTTCCTCCAAAGATACCATATGAGACCCCAACTCCGCGCGAATGCAAATAAAGTGACGGAGTTATATGCTTCATTACCATCATTGTTGAACGTCCTCTCAGAGCTCTTCATCTTCCATATCATCCTTGATGACGGGCGGGACTGTGTTAGAATGAGCTGCTTCGGCAAGGCTCAAGATGTTGCCGATCGGAGCTGGAATGCCTGCCGAATTCAGAAGCGTCTTTGCTTCTTCTGGAGTGGAGCTGAACGTCGTGGCGCGCTGTTTCTTCAACGGACTGCCTATAACGGAGTCATCTGGCAGGATGTTCTTGCCGAACATGGTGTTGGCGTTGTTTAACGCTGGGGTTGTAGCTGATAACTCAGCTGGTGGAGGAGTGGCGGTACCGACTGGAGTACCAGTAGAGACTGGGGATTCGCGAGCGCCGGCGAGAGGATCAGCGGAGTGCTGGCGTTTCAGCTGCCAGGGTGCGTTAGTTGATATGGTGTACAGTGATAGAGTAGAAAACAAACCTTGATCCGTCCAACACCCTCCGCCAGCTCTCCTGAATACTTAGCATCTTCAGGGCTGAGCATGGTTTTGACATCTTTATCCTCGATATGGTCCATCTTGCCAACAATGTCAATATCATCGTCGTCCTCGTCACTGTCCTCGGCCATACTTCCATTACTCGTCTTCCTTGCCTTGGACTTTCGTGTCGCTGAAGGATCAGTGTCTCTGAACGCAGAAAATCCAACAGTGCCTCCCGGCTTCAGCGGTGCAAGATTGGAGAAGTCCATTTGCGCTGATCGACGTTTGGTCGTAGCTGGCGTTGTTTTCGCATGCTTGGAAGGATCCAAGATACCCATCTTTTGTAACTGGCCTAGTTCTAGTCAGCAAGGGAAAGTTTCATATTCAGAGACATCAGCACTTACGCTCGCCTCTATAGAAGAATGTGAATACAGCATATGGCTTGTCAGGACCGTCAATGCCAGTCACTGTTTGTGTGCTGATAGACTTCGGATCCAGAGATTTTGGCTTTGCAAAACTTGTAGTATGGTCGATATCTGCTTCTCCGTTTGTATCCTTGCCGCCACTCTCTGACCCTTCGTCGTCATCATGGGCGTCGAACTGCGGCGAATACTCGCCTTTCTTGATCTCACCGGATGCTAGAACTCGGAACATCGCGACCTTAATTTGGCCAGCTGCCTCGGGTGGTGCGTCGTCATCCGAACTCCAATCAGAGATTACATCCTCGTCTGATAGTTTCTCGATTGGAGATCCCTCAGTGTCGCCATAGCGCAGGACATGGTCCCCGGTTCCTTCTTCTTTCTTGATGTCTGACATATCCATGTCGTCGTTCTGAACTTTCCGACGGTTTCGGCGCTTCTCAAACTTCTGCCTGCGTCGTTCCAACTTCGCAGCAGCGTCTTTGCCACCATCCAGGTCCAATCCATTAAGCCAACGCTCTAAGCCAACTTCACGGAACAAGAATTCTCTTTCGGCAAGTCCTCCACCCTCGGAATCCGGAACTTGGACCCATCTCGAGTTTACCCAGGTCTCTTCTCCCGGGCGCAGCAAAGTGGCAACCTCTTCCTTCGGGCGCCCATCGAAGTAGATGTAGGCAGCTATAGTTTCGTTTTCTGAGTTTGTGATCGGCATATATGGGCCGATAACTCCATGAGCACCTCTGTCGGCATTTTTGTTCGAGGGGTCCGTGACAATCTGAGGGCGGGGATAAGGGTTGTCAGGCGTGGCTTTTGGAGTCGAATACGGCACAGGTATCCCAGCAGTGAGAAGAGTAATCGATATAGCAAATCTTGAAGGCTCTGGCTTATTCGAAGTTGAATCCTTGGGCACGCGAGCTTGCGGGACTGGGACGAAGGTGTTGACGCGGGACACTCTGGACTGCTTCTGAACCGAGTATTCTGGCAGCGGCGCCCCCTCAGCGTGGACAGACACCGCTATTCCTTTGAAGCACGGCATCTAGCTGTCGGTAAAGCCTGTTGCAGCAGCACGAGGAGCTGCACAGGCTTTATAGCTCTAGAGACGATGTGATGACGTTGCGAGTTCGAGTGCGGGCGGTGGTTCGGTGAGGCAGGTGGGCGGACCAGCGATCAGGAGATGGAGGTGTCTGACTATCTATGAAGGAGAAGAAATATAAATAGGAGCGTATTGCAAAAATCTGGCCGCAGCAGCTCTTCGTTGAAGAGTTATAAACTCAATAACAGACGCGACTTTGAGTTGTTCGATTTGTTCGCGGCCAAAAGGTGAGATTCGGGCGAAGTCACGAAGTTCAGGAAGCGAGATGCGAACGTGCTCGCATGGCCTGGCCAAACAGGAACCGCCGCGAAGGAGCAACGAAACACAACGCCGTCCTGAGCGAATAGCGAATATGTATGAGCGACTGATAAGCCTTCTTTTTTTTTTATCTTTAGTTTTTGAAGGCGACTATATATCTCGAGAAGTCTGGAGGGGTTTCGGTTGCCGTCACTCCAGGTGAATAACTGGAGTGACCACAAATGACGGTGACATGCCTAAATCTGGGGAAAGCTGAGGGAGGCTCTTCCGTTAATCGGGCTCATTCACAGCTTTTACAAGGACCTCAGGTAAGGTACCTTCCAAGGCATCTACTTCGTCATAACCGCACACAATACATCTAGACATATAATATGATATAATGGGCCATGCCATGTGTCTGTTCAGAAGCTCGCATTCTTTCCCCTCCTCATAAACCAACAGGCGTGGATCAGAAAGGTCAAAAGATGTCTCGCCATTGTCATTCTATCTCGAAGCTATCTACAAGAATTCTTCCACCTTTTTGATGCCCTATCGACGAAATTATGTCTTCACCGCTTGAACATGCTTGACCAATCCCCACTGCCTGCCAGTGACGAAATATCTTGGATAATTCAGAGCCAAACTTGACATCTGTCACCGATGAATGATTCGAGGCCAAACAGCGGATTGAATAACCCCGTCGACAATTCCAAAACATATATATAGAAAGTTGAGTAGAGGCTTTGTCGTTTTATGGACAATATATCGTCATAGCTACAGCCAGTCATGCGGATATCGTATGAACCTTTTTTCACGACTGCCAAAGAGCAATCAAGATGAATGACAAGACGTTCCAGTCCAGGAAATCTTTCGCGTTTCAGCACTATCTTGCGTATCGTTAGCAATCTTGTCCTGCCAATTTATGCTTGAATATGCGTAAATATAAATTTAAATCAGACTGTTGAGCTTGATAATTGATTTGTCTCGACATGGAAGATTCCGCTGGCCGTTCTTAATGGAAGGTTGTATCATCATAAAATGTGGTGGGTTCAAAGAAAATGCGATGAATAACATACCTGTTAGTATATACAGATTTGCAAGACGAAATGTATAGCAAATGTATAGCAAAAGCTGTGAACTGTGGTGTGAACGTCTGGAGTGGAAAGATGGAAAAGGGAGGAGGAACGAAAGAAATTCGAGTTTTGAATGCCCTCGAAAGTGCTCCGCACGCTAACAGTTGCTAGTGACTAGCGTTATTGCCTGAGGCACATTTATCGCGCTGCCTCATTTGGATCTCTACTTTGACCCCTCCATGCAAGGTCGATCGTCTTTGGACAACACATATAACTGTTTTCGATACTATAAGCATCCGCGTGAAGCGCTGCAGTATTCAAGATGGCCGGTATGTAATAGCTTCATTCTTCGAATCCTATCTACGGTCACCCCTCCAGGCTCCTTTCTGCCACTTGTCCCTGCTTCACCCCGCCAAAGATATCATCGCTAATCTCCCTTTACAGCCTTCGAAGAGATCGCAAGTGAGTAAAACACCAGCGCCATACGAATATGCAATCCCCGTTATGCTGAGATGTCCTCGGCGGCTATGGGGCAATGCACACTCGGCCCAATAGCTCTGCGCTCTTGCTAAGACGGGTTCACAGAGCAGTTCACGGACTTCTACTACAACCAGTTCGATACCGACAGGTCCCAGCTCGGTCCGCTTTACGTGAGTTGGCCATAATATAATCCCCTGTGTGCCCAAGGATAGGCACTAATGTGTTTCTTGATAGCGCGATAACTCTATGCTGACATTCGAGTCTGCTGCCGTTGCTGGAGCCGCTGGCATCGTCGAGAAGCTTACGGTATGATGGGCATCCATCTGCAAGGCTGAGATGACATTACTGACAATGCTGCTCTCCAGAGCCTACCGTTTGCCAAGGTAAAGCACCAAGTGTCCACTTTGGACGCACAGCCCGTCAATCAGTCCGGAGGCATCATAATTTTGGTGACCGGTGCTCTGTTGGTATGTTCCAGTCATCGTCATTTACTGCGTTTGTCGCGAGGCTATGCTCGTGGCATTTGTGTTCTCCGCATTCGCTGAATTATGTGTCTGTAGGTCGATGAGGAGCAGAGGCCAATGAACTACAGCCAGTGTTTCCAACTCTTGCCAGATGGAGCTGGAAGCTACTACATCTTCAACGATATCTTCAAGCTGGTCTTTGGTTAGATACCCATACGAGAGGTTGAGTGAGGGGTTGCATGGAAATCGAAAGCGTCGAGTATAACTGTACAAGCCTTTTATTTGCGTATCCAGGCTTCCTGCGAAGAAAAATGGCAGACGATTTCCAAGTTGCACAGTGTCGAGATGATGGTTTCACCCAGCAAGTGATTTAGAAGTGATGATAATTTTTAAAGCAAGTTTGAATGCTGTGCCTAGCAGCTTACGTGGCACACCATGAGTAGGGAGAATAAACATGTGTTGTTTGGAAGGTCAAGTGCTCACTTATTATTGAGCGATGCTTTGTTCTGTAACGTAACCCGTGAAGTTCTTGTACCTTTGCGTTGCCTGGTCATCGTCCGGATAGGGTTTAGCGTGGTAACGGAAGCTTCGCGGCATCGCCCAGAGTTGCGTAAGAAGCCTCAAACGGGTCTTGAATAAATACATTATTGACCACGAATCCAACTCCAGTTTATCATCGTTCTACCGCTCAAAGTATTCGCTGTATCTCCAAGGAATCTCACAGCTCGCACGCCTTTTGCAAGCTCATCGGATAGGCAAGTGTGGTGGTGGTTTGCGAAGAGCACAGCTAACAACAGTTTGTCAGGTTCCAGACAGCTGTCAGATACCTTCCAGGCTTTAGAGAAATCAGCAACGATGACGATCGCAGAGGAGTTTGCAACGAGGAATTTTAGTGAGCGCAGCATCCCACCTCATCCGTATTGCAACGGCTAACATTGCTCTTAAGGCATATACGGGCAATGGTAAGACACCTCAGATTTCCTTGAAACCTGGCTGGGTCGGCCAGAATAACGAGTCAACGAACATTGGGCGCTGGGCGCGAGCATGCAAAGATATCTATCTATACTGTCCAGCGCGGTTCGAATATTTGCATGCTTCGTTGAGTTGGAGCCAAACTCGGCCGTAGCGCTCATCTCAACGCCTCCGTAAACACCTTGCTGGCTGCGGCTGACGTCTACTGCGTATCTAGGACCGGAGTAATCTGCATATTCCTGTGTTTTGCGCTCGGCATTGCGAACATGTTCCACTTCAATCTGGTGATCATTTTCAGCGCGATATGCCTGTATGTCCTTCCATATCTCCTTTCAGGTTGCACAATCTGACTCCTTATCCAGGGCTTCCTCGTTCATCATCATCTTCATCGAGATCCCATTACTTCTCCGCATTTGCCCTACCTCGTCAAAATTTGACGCCTTCATGCAAAAGTTTACCACGAATTACATGCGAGCGCTCATCTACCTAGTCATGGCCATTGTACAATATCTCAGCATCATCGTCAATCCAACGAGTCTGATTGCTGCAGCGGTGCTCTTGACAATCACGGCATCGTTCTATGCCATAGCAGGCGTTAAGGGACAAGGCTTTGTGGGTAGCAAAACCCTTGGAGGACACGGCGTTGCGCAGATGATCGTATAAATGGGCGAGGCCTGGACTGAGACGTGCGTTGAGGTGACGTCGAGATGATGGACTGATGAAGTCGATGAAAACAACACATGGGAACTAGGAGGGGGTAGTGAGAGGGTCGGTTAGCGATGGAAGACTGACTGATGTTGAGCATTGTCGAGGCCCAGAGGGATATCTTATTGGAGCATGGGCGTTGACGGATTCTGGAGGCTTGTGTAATTCTATACCTTCCTTTCCACTTCCAGTGGAAGCACTGCATGGCTTTACATGCACAGCACAGGGATGAGCTATCTTGTTATGGCAAGGGACCGGCATTAATGATGCAGTCGTGTCCAGAACTCTCCGCCCAGCATGAGGAAGTGAGAACAGAAAGGGAGAAGCTCGACGACCCTTGAATGAGGAGACCCCGTGTCCGACCTTCCTAGCATCCATCATAGCATGCATTATTTCTCGGCTCAGTCAGATTTCCGGGATTCCAATGAATGCAACAGCATGGAAAACGTCAAGAAGTAAGAGAGGGAGATTTCCTTTCCGAATCCCAAAAGAACATTCTTCTGCCAGTGATTTGATTCCGCCCGCGGGTTCATGCCATGCCATTCGACTGGGACCTGTGTTCCTTTTTCTTTGCGGGGAAGGAGGGGTTTGAGGAGGCGTACCGGCAGCCACATTATTTCAGGAACCGTGCGAACCACGCAGGTTGCGGAGCAGAGCGAGCAGCTGACGAGCAAAAGTGACGTCGCAGGGCAGGTGATTGATTATTCAAGTGATGATGCTGAAATTTGAGATATCGAAGGAAAGAAAAGAAAATAAGATGGGGGTTTTTCTTTGCCTCAGCCCGTATGCGTATGCCCACACACATACAGTACTCACCGTTACTCCATCCTCTTCATATGCATCATATCTAAGATTTCAGTGAATGTATGTACCTATCTATCCTGCGCAACAGGCACGAGCGGGAAATCGGATGGACGATGGCCTAGAAGCCAGGAAGGAAATGGGTGGCCCACCTCGTGACGGAAGAATCGTCAAAGGCGGTAAGTAGCTTCCTTCGGCTCTACCGTTCGTCACATTAGGAGGTGATAGTACTGGTACTCTAGCTGCACGCGGCGACTGAGTGACTGAGTGAGTGATTTAGTGATTGAGTGATTGACCAAGATGCATGTCGAGCAGATAGGAAGGCGCTGAGTAGCAAGGAGTCTGCAGTCTGTTGCCGTTGATACTTGTTTGAGCGGTCAGGCTTGAGACATGTGCTGAGTCTGTGAGAGAATAGAGGTACATAGTTAGTTGGTCGCGTGTGTGTACATACTTCGTAGGTACAGTAGAGTAGGTAACAGTAATGCAGGTTCAACCATGATCATCCCTAAGTCCTGAGATACTGATATGTATGTACCATTTATGTACCATTTTATGTACCATTTGTACCATTCTATAAGAGTACCTCTCAGTACCTCTACTAGGTACGTACATATAGACATACCTAGTTGGATAGTACATACCTACCCAAGACTGACCAGACAACTGCTACTTCGTACGAAGTATATTCTATATTCAGCAACAGCAACAGCAACAGCAACAGCAAGGAAGGCCCTTTCATGCTGGATTGGGCTGCAAACACTTTACGGCATGTCCGTACGAGAGACTCCAGACTCCAGTCTCCAGTCTCCAGTCTCCATAGAACAGGAGGACAGGCCTCTCTACTCACCAGCGAAGGTACCTATGTACATGTAGTCAGTACAGTATGTACATATATACTATATATCCATATCGCAGCTGCTCATTCAGACTCTACTTCGTAGGATGACCGGTCTACTTAACCCTCGATCCTGCCTCACTCATACTCTGGCTTAAGCCATCGAGCGTCAACGGCGAACAGCTAGGAATTCTCCATTCAACGTCCATTTTTTCTCAACATCCAAACATCCTCATACGCATCTTAATAAATGTAAGTCCCAACTGTTATCTTGTTATCACATCAGGCCCTCCCTGTATATCCCTCAAGACCCCTAGCTCCTAACGGAGACTTCCTGCATTTAATATGGAAATATGGAAATGTGGAATTCGTCCTCCCGCCATGTCTGGCGCTGGCGCTGGCGCTCGCTGAGCTTAGCCGAATCATGACGCGAAGCCTCCTCCACTTGTTCTAAGGCCTTCCTTCGAATCCAAGGTCACCGAGTCCCCTTGAACTTCTTTATGCTCTACATTCCTCTACATGATAAGCACCATCCAATGCCATTATTGCGAATATCACATTGTCCATAATCATCAATAATACATCATTTTTTCCTCTTTTCAGTTGTGATTCCTTTAAAAACGCACGTTTCATGCCTTCATGCCTTGTTGGCCTTCACCACTGAGACCTGGCGAGCTAACCATGACAGCAGTACTTTGACAACGAGCAACGATCAACACAATTTCTTTGATCAAAACGCATACCTCATACAATCATGTCGACTCAATCAATACCTCAGATTCCTCCTCGCCCAAGTCGAGCTGAGGCCCAAAGGCCGTCTTCGACAAACAGCGGTAGCACATTGGGTAGCGACATTCCTAAGATTCCTCCTCGTCCCACGAACCGCCGCATCGAGCGTTCTGTTTCGCCTCACCGCGACAGCTTTGCCCGCTCGCCTCTCAATGAGCCAGGGTTTGTTGCCCACAAGCCCGCCTCCGCGGGCGAGAATGGCCACATCTCGATTTCTGATACACCTCGCCGGCCTTCCAGCGTCATAAACATGCCGTCACTTGGGCAGGAGGGAATCGAATACGCGGAAATCTTCACACCCAATCCTGAGGATGAATCTGGATCTCCTAACGAGACTCGCAATGTTGCAGAGGACCTGAAGCTTTATGCTCCTACGCCGGCCCTCCCGAAGTCCAGTGCGAAGCAGAGAATCGGCGCAGTCACCAGGACGGACTCGTCACAAGCCGCAGCCTTCGGGCTCGGTAAGGCGAGGAGCGAGGACAAGACTCCTGGCGATGACAAGGATCCACAGAATCGCCCATTAAAGGCGAAAGCCAGCTTCTCGAGCTCAATCTCAAATGGCGTGGATCGCCCCGCATCGGCAATTGACGCCGAGGGCCAACCAGATGGACCGGAGGTCGGCCAGAGAGTCCCTATGTATCCCAATGCCGGATTGGTACAGGCTCCTTCTGCATCGCCACTTCCTCAGTATCCGCCAGGTGTCGGATTTCACAATGATGGCTCGAAACAACGTCATCATGGACGGAGGACAAGCGCCAGAGGATTCGAAGGACCGCCTGGCAGCTATGGCATGCATGGCCATGGGGTCATACCAAAGGATAAATTCGAGCAGGCATACTATGAGAAGCACCCAGAGCTGTGGAAAAAGGAAATCGCTGCATATGGAGAGGATAGAAAGGACTGGGCTTTGAGCAGCGAGGATTTGAACAAAATCGTCAGACAAACCGCAAGCAGAAGCTCAGGATTAGGTCAGTCGTTTACGTCCCTTTGAACTTCCAAAATCCGAGAACTGACATCTTTGCAGGCGCATCACCGGCCGTGATTGGCACACCGACTGAACAGATTGGCTATGTAGCCTCCGAAGAGTATATCTCTCGAATGTCCTCGCCACGACCAGCATCTATTGTTCAGCACAGCAAGGCTCCGTCAAATGCATCGGACGCTCCTCTACAGTCTCATCTGAGGAAGGAGAGCGACACGACTGATGTTGCTGGCAGCCTCGGCCGGAGCTTGCAAGGGGCATCAGAAACAGCTCTTGAAAGCGAGTTTGAAGACGACGACGTTGTTCATGTGGAGGAACCAAACCGTAGGATTAGCAGGATCTCTGGGGGTGCGAAGCATGCGGATTCTACAGAGAATCTCGGCCCATCAGGTGGTAATACTTTTGAAGCTGGCGGCTTCATCGTCGAGAGCGGTTACGGCGTTCCGATCTTAGCATCTGATGAAGTCGCTAAGGAGCCATTTGGTTATGAGCTTCAGCCAGCGATTTCGCCTCAACAGGATACCACCTACGACAATGAGCAACTCCATTATTTCAGGACTGGCAGCGCTTCAAGTCAATATGGCAGCAAACCTTCTAGCCGTCCTGGTAGCATTCGTGACATTCCAACTATCGCATATCAAGGAGAGTTTGACAAAGAGGCTCGTGCTACGCCTCTAGAGGACGTTGCAGAGTACGAACCTTTGTTTCCAGAGGATGAGAAAAGTCAAGCACAAAAGCAGAAGCCTGCAATATATGCAGATAAGTCCAAGTCTCGTTCGGAAACTAAGGGTCGAAAGTTTCCTTCGCAAGACGTTTGGGAAGATGCACCAGATTCACATTTGCAGACAGCAACTGTTTCCACTCCACAATTGCCAGAGGAGCCTGAGGAGTCTAGTATTATGGATAATTTGCACATCCGTAAGGGTGAAACTCCAGAAGCAGCATTCGCTCGTTATCAAGAAGAATTAGCCGACGAGGAGTTCCAAAAGAGGGATTCTGAGAGCTTCTTGAAAGAGCGCAAGCAACCTTGGGAGAAAAAGAAAGCCGTCGCGGCCGAGACTGGATCTGGGATGAAGCAACGATTTCCCAGCAGAGATATATGGGAAGATACGCCTGATTCTTTGCAGCTACAGGCCACAGTCTCCGCGCCACAGACCGAGGAGTTGAGCGTACCAGAGGAGATACCAACTACAGGTGCTGTTGCCTTTGTCCAAGAGAAGCAAGCAGATGTCATCGCGCTTGGAGACGAAAAGAGTCGTGCGACGACTGGTGTTGCTGGGACCACGAAGCCATCAATTCCTGCTCGTTTAGCGACGAGACTGTCAGATCAAACGCCAGATCTGAAGGCGGAAATACCACAGGCAGATGGGTCATCATCAGCCAACATCTCACCAGTCTTGAAAGCGAAACCAGCAATCCCTGGGCGCTCAAAGCCAGCCATACCTGTTCGTCCAGTGAAGAAAAATTCCAACAACTCTGTTGAGGGTGCTCCTCTTACAACAGTCAGATCTGCTGGCTCTGCACGATCAATTGACTCTGTTGACGGTGCACCTCTTACGTCGGTCACATCAGCTGGTTCTGCGAGATCCATGGGCTCTGTTGGTTCAAATCAATCAGCAGCAGCTGCGAAACCCAAACCTCCGGTTCCGTCAAGACCAATCGGCAACAAGATTGCAGCTCTGCAAGGCGGATTTATGTCAGATCTGAATAAGCGTCTGCAACTTGGTCCGCAGGCACCAAAGAAAGAAGAGCCAAAGCAGGAAGAGATTATCGAAGAGAAGGAGAAAGCTCCACTTACTGATGCCAGGAAAGGTCGGGCCAGGGGACCAGCAAGGAGATCACCTCCCAAAGCTGAAGCCAAGCCAAGCGAGGCTTCACCGTCACCACCACAGAACTTTGGCTTTGTCATCACAAGCACGCTGTGGGAGATCAGTCCTGACGATGGCGATATTAAGCTCATTCCTGAGGATGAGGCCCAGAAAGTTACCAGCAAGACGATTCAAACAGAGCCAACGAAAAGTGACGAGAAACGCAAGGGCTCTTCTGCGTCTATAGCTTCCATTGGATCAACTCTATTATCTGCGATGGAAGTCGTGGAGGAGTCTGCTGCCACGGCGACTAAGAAGGTTGAGGAACTGGTGGGAGCCACAGAGACTTCAGGAGCTGATGAGGACGATAAGATCAAGGCCGACCAGGGTACTGGTGCTGATGTAGAGCCAGAAGCAGAGAGTCTTGAAGAAGACCTCTCAGCATCTGTGGCTACGCTCAAGCCCTCTGAAGTCGAGGCCAAGACTGACCTCCAGGGACCAGATGAGGAGGCAAAAGAAGGTTCAGAGAGTATTGAGAAGGAAGTTAAGAAAGTGGATAAGGAGGACAAAGGGGAGGTGGCCAAATTAGAGTAGACGACAAAAGACATTGGACGTCAGGGCGGGATGGAGTCAGAATGATTTATATTATATACAATTGTGCGAACATGGAACAACAAATAACAGTAATGAAGTTGAATTGGTTTTAGGAATTGGAAGTTTGAATTCTTGATGTTTATTCTGAGGGTTTGGGCTGATGAGTGACTTGACACATGGGGAATTAATCGTCAGTTTCGACAAACTGTACCCGATCGAAACCAACGATTAAGTTCTTTGTCCTCCAGACTCAGAGCGAATAGGCCTCCTTCGCCTTGACCTTGAACCAAATCAGATAAGGCAGTGCGCACTGTTCAAACCATAGAAACATCTCACGCTCCTGCTAGAGACGCAGAGCTTGATCGATTAATTTTGATTCGCCCTTCCATTTTCCCTCTTCTTACTCTAACGTCTGCTTAATCATTTATCCCCCCCCTTTCGGTGTGAGGATGGCAAGAGATAAAGGGATCACAAAGGGACCACAAGCGTACTGGGCCGTTCCATCTATGCACCATTTGCTCCCTTCTTGCTGGATGAAGAGACCAGAATACCCAAACTACAGCGTTAATACCTGGAGTATATTGTTGGAACCTTGATATCCTACTACGATGAACTATCCTGCAACAATTTCCCCAAACCTACCATTACGCCAGAAACGCTCCCAATCCCTTTCATCACCGCGGACTCCATACAATGCTCATCCCACAATTGCCCAATCACGGACTTTTGAACCATGCAAACTTCCCTCATGTCTTCTTCTTGAAGAAATCACTCATCTTCTTCATCCCCGTTGTATTTACCTTCTTCAGCTCTCTCACGCCCCTGGATTCATTCTTCTTCTTCAACTTCTCCTCCTCCTCCTTCTTCCTCTTCTTCTCTGCCCTGCTCTCTCCATCTTCATCATAGTCTCTCTTCCGCGAAAAGCTTTCTCCAATTGATCTCGCTGCTAGCGCTTCTGCACGCAGCTTTTCAAGGTACCTCAGGTGCTTGTCCAAAGGTCCGAAGTCGGGAAATGAAGAGGGAGAGCCGGGTATTGCAGCGACTACTTTGCTGAAGAGCAAGGCCGAGGTAGATGGATGCATGTACGATGCGCAGATGAACATCAGAGCTGTTCGCAGGCGGAGGAGGTGTGGCACGCCTTCTGGTGCTTCGATCGCGCGCGGCGCCTCCTTTTCAGGCGTCGTCACGGCTGTAGAGGCCTCCGATGCTTCCGCTGCAGAGCTGCTCGCTGCAGAGGCCGCGGTCTGCGACTCCGTGTCGCTCTTCGGAGTCGCAGTGTCCTCCTCGTTGGAAAGCTCATGGTCCTGAGACCCCTCTCCGCGTCTCACGGAGAGCAGCGGCATCTCCAGCGCTTTGCGCACGAGTTCCTCTTCCATGCTCGCCGGCAGTCCTTTCTCGACCATTGCCGTGCATTTGTGGGCGAGGGCGGTAAGGAGTTTGTCCTCGGAGAGGCGATACATCGTCTCGTCGCCGGCATCAACTGTATCGCATACGGCCGCCATTCGGGCAATAAGACTGCTGCGCAGGTGGTCTTGTCGAAGAAGGTACTTGAGATGCGGAGACGATGAAGAGAGGACATCCAAATAGTCGTCTGCTTCGAGAAAGAGGCGCTTGGTTTCATGGGATTTGGTGGAGCGGTCGCCCACGAGGGAAGGGATGAGAAGGAAGAGCGGATCGAGAGGCGTCGCGAGGAAGAGAGAAGCGGAGGAAGCGATGTAGCCTTTGGAGGAGATGAATTCGTTGCCGTCATCCTCCGCTGGCGTCTTGGTACTGCCATTGGCTGGTGATGTTGCCTCTGAGGAACTGGCGCTTGGAGTAAGGAGCCAGCTCCGTGGTGTAGATTTGGGAGCAGCGATTTTGGTGAACTCGTAGAAGCCCTTCTCAGGACAAACAAAGCATCGCGTCGGCTCAGATGTCCTGGGATGTGCTAATGTAACAATTCGCGCTGCTGTGCTGGCATCTTTGGGAAGTATGAATAGTTTCGGGGGGCTCCTGGATTCGGGGTGTAATGGCTTCTTTTGAGCAACGGAGGACATTGCTGCGATTGCTTCGGCTTCTGTCTTTGCTATCGGGCCCTTCGCCTTCGATCTCGTCGTCCTCGGCGCCATTGTCTATATCCAAAGCATGCGACGCTCTAATGTTGCTGTTGAGGCATATCTGAGCAATTGTCGTCGTCCTCGATAACCGATAAGAAAACGCGGTTTGACGCGTCAACGCACGCGTAACTTTCGTGATCCTCCTGCATCGAATTACCCAAATAGGAAACTAGGACTGTAATTAAAGTTCTGATACATTTCCTCTGCTGTCAACTCCTGCGTTTCCGTAGAGGCTCAAGGCTTTGAATTACATCATTTCTGTTATATCCTTTTGTTACCAGAATTTATAGATCACTTTTCACATCGTTTTTAGGGCACCATTAATTGCTTTTTATTATAGCTGCACCCTCGCGTGTGTAAACAACAGCCCAAGAGCATGGTGCAAACCTCTCATCTTTACAAGCCGACATTGATGGAGGGAAAGGCAAAATAATATGTCTCAAAGTACGCTGTTTGCTGCTAATAGTGTGCGAGAAGGCTCTTTATGCTGACGTGAATAGGAATGGCCGGCGAGCCTCAATGGCCACCACGATCACCACTCGCTGCGCTCAAGAGCACTCCAGGCGGACGAGAGCGCCTTCGTCGGCTTGCTGAACGAACCTCCCCTTCGCCCTCACCTATAAAACGAGACAGATCTACTCCTACCAGGAATCGCGGAACAACCATGTCAGCCATGGCGGCTGTCGAAACGGACGATGAAGACGAGGACGAGGAAACGTTACAGCTCAAACTGCAGGAGATACAGGCCCGGCTGAAGCTGAAGAAACTACAAAAAGCAAAAGCTGTGGGCATGGAGGCTATAGCTGCCATCCCAAAATCAGTGATGGCACCGAATCTATGTGCGAATTCCTCCGCAGCAACTCGTGGGCCATCGAGTATCGCAGGACTCAGAGAAGAGAGGATAGACAGAGAAAAATTACAAGCCAGCGTCCATGTGCCAGTCTCCCCGGTGCGGAAAGTACAGGCAGCCGAAGCTACGAGATCGCCCAGCAAAGTATTGTTGGGAATTGATAAAGGGCTGAAGGCAAGCGATGTCTCGCTGAAGAAACCACCTCGTTTGCGGAAGCCCACAGAAGAATTGATGGATAATGTAAGGCGTGCTGGCAGCTATTTGCACAGGACCAATTCCCAAATGGCAAACCACGATCCTTTTGCTGCTGTGCCGTCACTGGCTCCAACTCAAACCAGACCTGCCGCATCATTCAGTGAACGAATGACGAAAATCAGAGATGAAGAGGCCACAAGGCGAGATGTGGACGCAAGGATTAAGAAAGCCAGGAGCAAGACATTTGATATTGATCAGAAAGAAATGGAATATCTAAAGTCTGCTGCCATTCCATTGCCAGATATGAAACCTCAAGAACCCGAATTTAGCAGAGATCAAGTCTTGAATTCGTTCCAAAGACCTGCGGGCGGGCTTTTGGCGAAAAGCAAAAGCACAAGTCATCTGAGCACAGCAAGAACTGCCAGCGGCTCAACGATATCAACCCTTACACCGTCTGTTGCCGACTCTCAGTCTTCGTCACGGTTAACGACCAAATCACCTGCGTCATCAGTCCAATCAACACCAACAGGCTCACAAACGGGTGCCGAGTTCGAGTCTTTTTCATCCTTGCATTTATCGAAACGTATAATTCCACACAATACTCTTACTCGGACATTAGCGGGCAAAAGGACTTTCACTTTACCAGATCTTCTTCGAGAGGTCAAGGCGCCGGGTTTTCGATTGCCTGATATTGAAGAGGACATTGTGGCTCTCGCCATTGTTGCGTCTAAATCAGAGCCGAAGAATCAGAAGAATGGAAGTGGTAGCGGACAGAAATTCATGGTCTTAACTCTATGTGACCTAAAGTGGGAAATGGATCTATATCTCTTCGACACTGGCTTCCAAAAATACTGGAAACTGACAACAGGCACTGTCATTTCCATCCTTAACCCTGCAGTTATGAAGCCGATAAAGACCGATACAGGCCGTTTCAGCCTCGCCATCAATTCAAGCGACGACACAATCCTCGAAATCGGCTCAGCTCGTGATTTGGGATACTGCAAGACCATGAAGAAAGATGGCAATCAATGTGGCTCCTGGATCGATAAGCGGCATACAGAATACTGTGAATTCCACGTCAATGAAGCCGTGAAGAAAACCAGGGCCAGCCGCATGGAAATCAACACCATGAGCTTCGGGCACAAGTCCAGCAAGACAGCCTTGTACGCCGGATATGGCGAGCGGAAAATCAACTCGCGCGATTCTAGAGGATACATGGAACAACATGCGGAACGACGCACAGAACTGCTCAAGAAGAAGCAGGGTATCTCATTTGACAGAGAGAGCATGTCGACTGTGTATACGCATAAGGGGCAAGGACATTTCGATGGCGAGATTGGCGAGAAAGTGCAAAGAGCGGAGACGACGAGGAAGCGGTTGGCGGAGAAGGAGAAAGAACGGGAGCTACAGAGGAAATTGGCGAGTATGGGTGATGGACTCGGCGCAGATTATATGAAGGCTGGGTGGAATTCTCAACAAGCTCATTCGCAGCCGTCGCAGTCTAATGATCGGGATGGGGGACAGTGGGAGCCGGAGCCGCCACCGGATGCTAAGGCATTGGGGCTATTGGATGGGAAAGCGAGTGAGATGCAGCTTGGGCCTGTGAAGCGGAAAAGGGCGGGCACAGCGTCTGGTAGCATGGCTATGGGATGGGGCGGGCACCTGACGAAGGAGCTTGGAAGGATGAAAGATGGCGAAAGACTGCAGCCGGTGAAGAAGAAGACGAGATTTGTCACTGAGAAGGGGATCAGAGAGGCGGGAAGAGAGAGCTTTGGCGGAGACGCGGCGAAGAGCGTCGGTGATGATAATGATGATGACGACGATGACGATCTTGAGATAATCAAGTGACGGCGTTGGGATTTGTTATTCGAATAGGAAAGCTCGAATCACGGAATTTTGATACCAGTTCCTTCAATGACTGTGTGCTGATATTTTTACGTGGGAAACAGGAAGTGTGCATGATGAGATATAATAAGACCTATATTATTATACAAGTCTAAATTAAATCCACAACCACATCCCTAACTAACCATGCAATCAAAATATACAGCTATCGGGCAAATGTCTCCAAAAGAAAGGGCCTACGGGCAAAAGAAAGGGCCTAATCCGGGATCGAACCGGAGACCTCTTACAATTTGAATGCGTAAGCTCCCAAAGCAAGAATTCTACCACTGAACTATCAGGCCCGTTGTTGAAAGTATCTATCTATATGATTTCATCAAGTCAATCGACTTTAACCCACCATATGAGGCTTCGAGGTTAGCACAGCTATAGTAGTATTACAGCCACAACTGCAAACATACTTCTCCTTAGATTTAACCTATAATTCCTTTAATACCTTAGAATTCCTTAAAAATAAATAATTAATACACTTTATATACTATATTATATAATAATAAGTCTACTAAAAGTCACGTAATGTTATGTGACTAAAACTTAAGAAACTCATAAGTTTTAAAATACCTACACAATTTCAACGTAACTCATTTCTTAGCAACTCATGAATTTATTGGATTTCCGGGAGAACCCTGAATATTCTTCTTCCTTACATAATTTTGCGCCATCACTCGTCATTTCGATCCTTACAAGCTATCTCAGGGCGGGCCATAAATTCTCATTCCCCTGTACTGTTGAAGATCTTCTGCAATTGTGTATATGAAGCTTATGATTGGTGCTATTGCTGTTGCCAATGGCCCTGGTCCTTCAACTTCTGTTTCGCTGCAAAAGATAGTGAGAACAAGAAATAACTTATCAAGAAACTTGCATACCTTTGACTCAAGCCCCTTCCAAAATCTCTTGAAGCATGCCTTTCACATCCATGTTGGCAAATCGAGTATGTTCCAGATAATCCATGTCCAGCTTCAAGAACCTTCTTGCCATCTGATCTGCCTGCTCCAACATCTGCTTCTCTTCTTCCGAGATCTTCGCGCAAGCGGCCACCAAGTCCTCTCCCCTGCTTGATAAAATAATCAACTCATCCGCCCTCTCAACAATAGCCGGATCAATCCCGTTCATGCTTGCACAAATAGTCCCGAAGCTCGACATGCTTCTGCCAGGCACAAAGTTGTACAGATACGTAACTTGATCATCAAAGCTCTCCATCTCGGTATCCACGTGAACCTCCATATGCCCAAGTGCCAGCTCAGGACGCTCTTGCAATGCATCGCTCTCGAAGATCTCGTGGAAATGCGTGGCGCCGAGGACTTTGGGATGATTGGGGCCGAGACTGAGGAAGTATTCGAAAACGCCACAGGCGAGACCCGCGCCATCGGACGAGTTCGTGCCCTTGCCAAACTCATCGATGATGACGAGGCTGCGATTGGTGGCCATGGTTGTGGCGAGAGCTATCTGCTGGAGATCGATCATGAAGGCACTTTGAGCTCGTGAGATGCTTTCGTGAGTTGCAATGCGCGTTAGTATTTTGTCTGTTAGACCGATTGTCGCACTTTCTGCTGGTACAAAGCTCCCAATGTGCGCCATGTAGACTATAAGAGCGATTTGCTTGAGATAGACGCTTTTTCCTGAATAGTTCGGCCCAGTCATCAGGAGGAGGCTTGGGCCTTTTACTTCTGCGGTCTCGATCTCTGACGAGTCGTCCCTCTCCGAATCTCGGTCGTCATTGCCGTTGCTGCCAGGCCCTCCAATAAGAAAAGTATCATTGGCCACATATGAGGGAACAGTAAGTTCTTGCAATGGATGTCGACCACCAGTAATGCTTATTACATTCTCTGTCATCATTCTTGGTGGAACGAGTTTGTGCTTTTGAGCCCCTTGTGCAAGAGCGACAAGACAGTCAAGATCTCCTATTAACTCCGAAGCGTCCTTGAGGATTTTCTCATGCTTGAGGATATTAACAGCAAGTTCATGAATGATTTCGATCTCTCTGTCTATGCATTGCGTCAATATAATCTACCTATGTTGATTCAGCTCATCAGCGACTTACCACATATCATGCTATACATATCTCCAAAGTGATCATCTATCTCTTTCATCTGGCGATTTTTGTAATATCCTCTGTCTTCAGTACAGAACATTAGGTCCCAAGAACCATCATCCGTCCCTTCTCCTTCGTAGCTTCCTTTACCAGTTATTGGATCAAGAACGACTACCGTGAGGAAGCCCAACTGAGGAATGAACACACAATTACTGACATATTGAGTGGCCCATTCTGGTATGTCTCTCATCAATTTTGCAGCGACCTTACTCAGAAAGTCCTCTAAGCCGTCATATGTTCTTTTGAGGTTGTCGAGATCTGGATCTATGCCCTGTAACACTATTGTACGATGGTGAATCTCAGATTGTGGGAAATCGACAGTCTGAGTGATGAATTCTCCCACGAGTCGCAGCTCTGCAGGTTGCAGCGCCTCCAGAAGCTTCTCGAGTGTTAACACAATCTAAAATACCAGGAAAAGAAAGATTAGGAATCAAGACTGTTTACCTTGACCACGATCGTTAAAGCCTCACCATTAACTATGGCTCTAACAGCGTCCATAACCTGCAGAGTATGAAATGTGAATTGCTGCAAGCTTCCCCAAATGCCTTGCTTGATTGGTCCGCCTTTGGCCGATGATAAACTGATTCCCTTCGAGAGATGTATCAGGACCGTCTTAATGTTTTTGATCATCTTGAGACTGCTGATGATAATATTCAATGTCTCCGCGTTATCAGATCTCAAAAGAATTGCAATCGCACGGTGACGATCCTGAATTAAGTTCAGATCCATGCTTGGCCGAAGGAAAATCTGCCTAAGCTTGCGCTTGCCTTGCGGAGTGTGTGCGAGCTGATGGAAGAGTCCATACACAGAAAGGCTTTCTTTGGCTCCTGAGCTGGACTTCGTAGGCCCTTGCATATGAGTATTCGGGTGAAACTCGGACTGTATGATCTGAAGGGAGCTGAGAGTGTCGGCATTGATGAACATCATGTCCGCTAGACTAAACATTTCAATCGTGCTAATACGAAAGGCTACAAGAGCTTCCTGGTCTCCAGGCAGGTATTCAACGGTCTTGCGTCGAGCAAGATAATTTAATACTGCGCCTGCACATCCAATCTGTAGTCTAGTTAGACGTGCCATTGTCTTCAGCATATTGGGCATACTGAAACCCGGCTCTCAAGATCAACGCAGCCTGCAAGTCTGAGTAACCTGCCTTGGTGACCTGCAGTCTCGTGATCATCCAAGTCTTGCATATGTGCCACGCTTCCAATAAGTTCATCGCCAGGTATCGAGAACTGCATTCGTGCAGTCTCACCAGAACAGAAGTCGAGGTTTACCAGTTTGTTTTTCGCTGATTCAAACTTAAACTCTGCCGACGGCCGGGGATCGAGGATATACGTGCCAAAGATTGCATCTAATCATAGCACATGTTAGCCAAATATGTCTCGCTATCCCAGAAAAAAATTGCGGCTAAAACACCTGGATTATCGCCCTCACTAGCATCTTTTGCCTCCTTGGCCAGATGGTCCTCAAGCGTCTCATCCGATTTCGTGCTAATGAGAATCACCGTGGGTGATGCATGCAACTTGAGAGTATCAACAATATCAAGACCAGCGAGCTTTATATCTTCCATGAGGAACAGTTTTTCGTCTCTAGCAACATAGTATGCACATCCCAATGTATCACGGTCCTTCATATCTATAGCCATGATGATCTCATTCAACGCATCTGCATTCTCGCGGTCTTCAATCTCCTCTTCACTTTCTATCTGACCAACATGGCCGCCGACACGTGCTGGCCATGTTGGCAAAGCTGGAGATGACGGTGGAAGAGAAGTCCTTAGCAGAGAACCTTGTCTGCTAAGACTTCCTCTTGCTGTTTGATGATTGGTAGGGAATGGCTTGTTTGCTGGCGTCTGAAAACCTGGAGAGGAAGCAGCAGTTGAACTGCTCGGATTGCCCCTACCTCTGAAGCCGAGTCCTCTGCCAGAACGGGAGCCTCTTGAGGTTCCCTGAGAGGCGGTCTTCTGACGTTTATAGGACATATCGATGAATTAACAGGTAGCCAAGATAATACAAAGGCTCATCTGATAGAATGGTCCAGAAATCGAAGTAAGGATGAAGACAGTGAGAAACGGAATGTGCAAGAACGTTAACTCACCTCGGCTGAAGAAGCGAGTGTTGTCAGCTTTCTAGGCTACCTGCCACTTCCAGCCCAAAGGAAATGGAAGGTGTCACTAAATAAAACCGTATGAGAATATAAAATGGGTTCAATGATGAATGATAAAATACTGGATCCCTAAATAACAGGGACGAAATGATGATCTGAACATCTAGAAGATGCCAGATGCAGCTTGCATCTATACTTCTCAAGACGTGGGAGGACCAAAACTTGTCCATCTCATCATCTTGCACCAAGAATGGCTGCATTCATTCCCGTCTAGGAGGCCTTACATGTATCATTTCCGCGCATCCGTATCATACAGAACCCGTCTCCTTCACTTCTTTAATTCCTCCACGCTGGGCCCCTCCCTAATCCACTGGGCAAACTCCCTCCTCTGCCTCCTCACATCCACAAACCCGGGCCGGCTCTCCAGCGCCTTAAACGGGTTCCCGACATAGTCCTTCGCCACCTCTCCATCCGCGCCCAGAAACCCCTTCTCGCCCTCCCTCTCGATCTTCCCCGCCCAGACGCGCCATCTAATGGGTCGAAGCTCCGGCGTGCCCAACACCAGGCCCAGGATGACCGTGAACAAGCTTATGATCGTCTCTATAGATATGTCGAGCGGCAGCGAAGTAGCCGTCGCCGGTACGTCGTGCAGAGCTGTGGTTGTGGATTGCAGCGCCGAATGCTCATGTGCGGAGTAGCAGCTTGGACATGTCAGCAATCTGAGCCAAATCGCCGTGGGATCTTTTCCTTGCAGGAACGGACGTACGCATGCGCGAGGAAAAGCAGGCCAAGCCCTGTCACGGCATTCGAGAGCCAAGTCATTATGGTTGGGGGTGATTCGTGAGATTCGTGAGATACGTGGGATAGCATATGAAGTTGACGTTCCCGTTTGTATCTTGGCTCTGTGGTTCCTGGTCTTGGCACTACAGCTTACCTCGCGGCTCATTATTAGGCCATATTGGCGGACAGCGGGGGGCATCCAGTCATGCAATCCTCCACATCCGCAATACATATGATTTTTTTGATATAGATATATAGATAAGTCACAGAAGCAATTCACAAATTTGATATTCGGTTTATTAGAAGGACGCTTAGAACTTTAAGTTTCTATCGCTAGCTATGATATCATCATGTCATAAGGTTTCGTATGCCCTCTTTTGACAGTAAAGCACCTGGAAATTCCAGCACAAGAGTGTGACGTGACATTATTCGTCACAATGCTGGAGAGTGCAGGATATAAAGTTCCAAGACCCCCAATCCACATTTACAACTTTTGCATGGCAGCCTAATTTCATTAGTAAATTGATGTGGTTGGCATGACACACAGGATTGACTTACGATATCGGTAGACTGAACGAAGTCCTCGAACTCCTGGATCTCCTCCTGGAGGTCATCAAGACCAATCTTGTCATCCTCAATAATCAAGTTGATCTGGAGCTTCTTGATACCGAAACCAACTGGGACAAGCTTGGAGGCACCCCAGACGAGACCATCCTTTATAATACCACGGACGGCAGCCTCAAGACCAACCATGTCGGTCTCGTCATCCCAAGGCTTGACATCCATAGTGACAACGGACTTGGCGGCTGGCTTGACCTTACCCTCCTTCTTCTTCCTGTACTCCTCTAATCTCTCTTCGCGGATTCTGGCAGCCTCAGCATCCTCCTCCTCGTCATCAGATCCGAAAAGATCAACTTCCTCCTCCTCCTCCTCGGCGGCTGGGGCCTTTGCTGGGTTGATGGTAACCTGGGCGACCTCTGGGCCGTAGGCAGTGTATGGCTTAGAAGCATCGCCGGAGAGGGTGGCGAACTCATCGGCGTAAGAGGCGATGTGCTTATACCATCTGGCAGCGTTTGGGTACTTGGTGGCGTCTGGTGCGGAGGAGATAGCCTTGAAGGTGACAACGTCGGCTTGGGATGGAGCGTAACTATTATCTTATCAGTCGTTGCACACAAGATACGACAGTTAATGTAGAAATGAAGCGTGTTGAGTTGTTCAAGTCAGAGTTGCACAAGTGCTTGGTTTTGTCGCCATAACGGGGTTCTTGAGGCCCCTCAGTAACACGGACCAATGTCGTTCATCATGTAGAAAGGGAGTCGAGTCACCGCCATTGCCATGGACAGTAACGGTGAGAAAGGCCAGTATAAATTGGAGAAAGGCACGAAATGGATGCTTACCCAACGACGTATGAGCGAGTGGTCAGGTAGTTGTTGAGGACTAGAATGATAGTCAGTTTCATGAATCGGCAAATTTTCGATGTCGAGGCGCTTTCGATGGAGGGGCTGGGCTTCAATAGGTTTCGAGACTTACTGGTGAGGCCAGCCTCAGAGACGAGATCGGTGAAACCCATTGTGATAGATTTTATATGAGTATAGAGACGAAGCTACGAGAGGTTGTGAATGTGAATGTGAACTTGGTAGTGTCGTCGTCTTGGGTTGGGATTTGGAATGGAAGATGTTCTTTTCGCAAATATTGTGGGATGGAGGTGGGAGCAGATTTCATTGGTCGCCTATTTAGCGCAGAGCCGCACGTGCGCTAGGATGTCTGTATCGCATCCAACTGCTAAATTTTATGAATCCTCTGAGTCGTGAAGAAGTCCTCGATTACTGAACTTCGAGTCGTCATTTTCGGACACTATGGAATGCCAATTATATGCCAATGACTGGTATTTTGATCAACATGTTTGGGCCAAGCTGGTCAGATATGAGAAGCTCTCCGCCCACAACCATTTTCAGGGATTCAGAGGGAGACACATCAAATGCTACCACATGCTCTGGACCAATAAGTATGTGATTATTTGCTAGGTGAATTTGCAATATTGTACAGCATGGTATTGATACAGGATATGCACAATCTGACGATCATTTCCAACCAACTCCATCCGAATATCAAACTCCTCCATTATGTTCACGAATCGATTTCACCCGGGACTAATGAAATCTCCAACCCTTCTGCGGCCGGCTTGTGCTTCACAACCGCAGTATGCCCCTTCCTAAGCTCCCCTTTTATGATCAGATCTGCCAGCCTATTACCAACCTCTTTCGAAATCAACCTGTTGAGCGGACGAGCTCCGTAACGTGGATCATAACCACGCTCCGCAAGCCATGACTTCGCATCATCTTCCACCTTGAGAGTGATCCTTCTTTCTACCAATCGTTCTTGAAGTTCTTTGAGACGGATATCCACAATATCCCGTAGTGCCTCATGCGAAAGCCTCTTGAATATGATGAACTCGTCGATACGATTGAGGAATTCCGGCGGATAATTGTGAGCCACAACATCCATAACAGCTTTGCGGACTTCAGGGTCGATTTGTCCCTCATCGTCTTCCTTGTATGGATGATCTAGGTTCGTACCGACAAGGATATCAGCACCAAGATTGGATGTCAAGATAATAAGGGTATTTCGAAAATCAACCCTATGACCTTGGGCATCTGTGAGAAAGCCCTCGTCCAAGACCTGCAGTAAGAGCGCTGAAATATCACGATGGGCTTTTTCGAACTCATCGAACAAGAGCACTGCATAAGGTTTCCTTCGAACAGCTTCCGTTAATTGTCCCGCATCCTCATATCCCACATATCCCGCCGGAGATCCAATGAGCCTCGAGATAGTATGCTTCTCTTGGAATTCGCTCATATCAAAACGAACAACAGCTTGTTCCGTAGAGAAAAGGAACGACGCGATCTTTTTCGCAAGCTCTGTCTTTCCAACACCGGTAGGACCCAAGAAGAAGAATGAAGCAATTGGCCTATTCTCGCCGTTGAGTCCAGCTCGTTGCATCCGGACGGCATTAGCAACAGAGACAAGAGCCTCGTCTTGACCTCGCACAGACTCGCGCAGAGTATCCTCCATATGAGCGAGCTTCTCAGCATGACCCGACGTCAGCTTTGAAACAGGGATACCTGTAGCGCGGGCCACTACACCAGCGATGTCGTCCGCTGACACGGCATCATGGATGAGATGACCTTCAGTCGATGCGCCGGGTGTAGCCTCGCCTTCCTTGGGTAACTTTTGCTCCAGACCCGGAATAATGGAGTATCGAAGCTCTCCAGCTCTGCCATAGTTATTGAGGCGCTGTGCTTGCTCGAGTTCAATCCTTGCCTCTTCAAGCTCTGCCTTGAGTTTCTTTATAGTCTCCAGCTCTCCTCGCTCTTTATCCCATTTTTCATTCAATATAGCGACTTCGTCTTGTGCTGCTTTGAGGTCGTTCTCTAACTTCTCGCGTCGCTCTTTGCTCGCAACATCCGTCTCTTTTCTCAAACTCTCAAGCTCAATCTGAATCGTCATGATGCGTTGATCGAGCTTGAGGATCGACTCAGGTTTGCTTTCTTGTTGCAACCGTAAACTTGACGCGGCTTCGTCAACGAGATCAATGGCGCTGTCAGGCAAGAACCTTTCAGTGATATAGCGGTTGGCCAATGAAGCAGCTGCAACGAGAGCGCCATCTAAGATACGCACTCCGTGATGGATCTCGTATCGTTCCTTGATACCTCGGAGAATGCTAATTGTATCTTGGATGTTTGGCTCGTTCACCAATATTGGTTGAAATCTCCGAGCAAGCGCAACATCCTTCTCGATGAGCCTGTACTCGTTAATCGTCGTAGCGCCACAGCATTGAAGTTCTCCACGAGATAGCGCAGGCTTGAGCAAATTCGACGCATCGATACTGCCCTCCGCCTTCCCAAGTCCAAGCAGAATATGTAGCTCGTCGACGAAGAGGACAACTTTCCCCTCTGCCTCCTCCACTTCCTTCAAGACCTTCTTCAACCTTTCCTCAAAATCGCCTCTGAACTTTGCTCCAGCTATCAGTTGCCCCAGATCCAGCGATATAACCCTCTTATCCCTCATGGACTCCGGCACATCTCCCCTCACGATACGCTGTGCCAAACCCTCCAATATCGCAGTCTTTCCCGTGCCGGCTTTGCCAATCAGAACTGGATTGTTTTTTGTCCGCCGTGAGAGGACCTGGATGGTGCGCTGGATCTCAGCGTCCCGGCCAATAACCGGGTCTAGCTTGCCATCTTTCGCCTTCTGTGTGAGATCGACGCCGTACTGCTCCAATGCGGGCTTTTCCTCCCCTCCGCCCATATCCATACGATATGTCCCGCCTGGTTGTTGTGGGCGTCCGCCATTGGCATAGTGTCTGAGTGATACTGTCGGGAGAAGCTTTGCTGGATTTATAGAGGTCTGAGTTACTCGAGGTAGCGCTGTCCGAGCAGTAGTTTGAGTGATTCTTCGAGAGCTAGCTGTGCCGAGTGATCGAACTGATGATGATAGTCTGGCAGAGGCGCCAACGCGCCCTGCAGATGCATTGATCCGTGAGGATAACATTATGTGTATCAAACAAATATCTACGGAACAAAAGGCACAAAGGAAGCAATATAAGGAAACAAGAACTTACTATCACGGTACTGCCAGACTGGAAATGAGACGTCATCGAAATGTCTAGAGCTGTCTGGAATCATGCGACAGTTGCAGCCGACGAGGCTGTAAGGCCACAACAGTATCCGCCTCACAGCCTTGCCACTCAGTGTCTGTACTCAGTAGACGAAAACAGCGCGTCACGTATGCTTAAGTCAAATAAGGACGAATGGAGTAGAATATAACTGATAATTATTGTTCTCTTCATAAGTTTTAAAAAATAGACTCTTGGTGACCATTAGAAAGTCCAAGTGAAAGTGAAGTGTTGCTGAGAACCCAGCCATGCCATACCATGACCACCCTGCAATTCCAACAATTTCTAGCCAAAGTCGCCACAATACTGGAGCAGTGGAAAAGAAGCGCGAACCACACGTACGTGATGCGCGTATGATTGAAGTACGGAGAATGAGGCCGTGGATATGCATACTATAGCCGCCATTCCAACAATTCCAGACAAAGCCACCACACGAGAAGAGATCACTCATGATGAGCATAAAGCAATAATCTATGCAATTCCAATACCACTAGCAAAGAGCAAAATCAAATATCCACCTATGGTCCCTGTACCAATTTATCCGCACTTTCTTTGACAATAGCACGCTTCTTGATCTCCGAATCCAGACGTCGCGATTCAGTCCACGGCATAACGACTGAGCTACCAACTAGTAACACTGCGACAACCACCACCTTGACTGCGTTAGAAACTAGTATATAACATATAGAGTAAGACTTACAGTAAACAAGCCGCGAAAATAAAGATTAGAGAATTGTTTCTGTTGCTCGAGCAAGTATGCAGCTAACTGCTTCTCCGTAGCGGATGTGAGCTCCTTCTGACTCTGTGTAAATGTGAATGTAAGCTCTGTTCGAAATTCCTTCTGGCTCTGCGTGAATTCCTTCTGGCTCTGGGTAAATAAGGATGTAAGCTCTGTTCGAAATTCCTTCTGGCTCTGCGTGAATTCCTTCTGGCTCTGGGTAAATAAGGATGTAAGCTCTGTTCGAAATTCCTTCTGGCTCTGCGTGAATTCCTTCTGGCTCTGGGTAAATGAGGATGTCAACTCCGTCCGAATACTGTCGAGTTTTTGGACTATGTCGCGTTCGAAGCCCTTTCTTTCCGTGTCGGACTCCTTCACTCCAGACTTTAACGTATTCATATCCTTCTCAAGCTCCTTCATTTCAGCCTTCTTTTCCTTCGCATCTGCTTTTATTTCCGTCTTAAACTCGTGTATTCCCGTCTTGAACTCATGTATTCCCGCCTCGAGGTTCGCAACCCTGTGAGTGAGATCTTCTTCCAAATATGTGCCTGTAGAGCTGTTAATATTATTGCTATGAGAGTAGTGAGAGGTGTAACTAACGTGTAGATGCGTGAAAGGCGCGGAACGAAGACGAGCGAAGGACGGGCGCGTTTATGTAGAGGGCTCGACGTAGCATAGTGAATTTGAGGTTGCCATAATAGATGCGAGGTTTCGATGATTGATGCGAGGTTTTGATGATCGATGCGAGGTGAGGTTACATTTATAGAGTATGAGGTTGCGATGGAGGTTGCGATGACTGAAGGTCAGTCGCTGGGCAGGTTTAGCGAGCGGTCGAGACGGCGTAAAAGAGCGACCAAAGCAAACCGCAATGCATTTCAAAAGTACTTTTCCTGCTGTCTACAACCCTGAGTAATCACTCATTTCAAAAAGGGACGGTTTATCAGCAGAGCAATATAGGTCTTATATTCTACTGCGAGAATTACTCTGTCTGTCAAGTCTACGACCAACATTCTACTTGACCGTGGTTGAAGATCCAGCCAAGCAAACGCCATACGCTATAAAACGAAAACCCCGATCCTGCCCTTTTGTTGAATAACTTTTCCGGAAAAACCACGTGTATATGCCGTTGAAGACAAATGCCTTTCCCAGATCATGCTGTCATAAGTCGTGTTGAAAGATGCCCTAGCCCCTGATATGAATCCCAGAAAAAAAGAAAAAGTATCTAGTAACGGTACATGTCTGGCTTGAATGGACCCTCACGGTCGAGGCCAAGGTACTCAGCCTGCACTGGGGTGAGGACGGAGAGCTCAGCGTTGACGTGCGCCAAGTGGAGCTGGGCGACCTGCTCATCGAGGATCTTTGGGAGAACATAGACACCGACATCGAGCTTCTGGGTCTTGCCGAACTCAATGTACTTCTGGCCGAAAGCAGCATCCTGGGACTTGTACAACATGATCTGTGCGAGGACCTGGTTGGTGAAAGAGCAAGACATGACGAATGAAGAGTGACCAGTTGCGCATCCCAGGTTGACGAGACGGCCCTCGGCAAGGAGGATGATATGGCGGCCGTTCTTCATGAGGAAGCGGTCGACTTGGGGCTTGATGTTCTGGACGGAAGCAGCGTTCTTCTTCAACCACGCGACATCAATCTCGATATCGAAATGTCCGATGTTGCAGACAATGGCATCGTTTGGCATAGCCTCAAAGTGCTCGCCAACAAGGATATCACGACATCCAGTGGTGGTAACGAAGATCTGGCCCTGAGGAGCAGCCTTCGCCATTGGCATGACCTGGAAGCCAGAGACAGCAGCCTGGAGGGCGTTAATTGGATCAATCTCAGTAATAATAACGCGGGCACCCATGGAGTGCAGAGCCATAGCGCATCCCTTTCCGACATCACCGAAACCGGCAACAACGGCGACCTTTCCTGCAATCATAACATCGGTGGCACGCTTGATACCATCGACAAGGGACTCACGGCAGCCGTAAAGGTTGTCGAACTTCGACTTGGTAACGGAGTCGTTGACGTTGATGGCTGGAACCAGGAGGGTGCCTTGCTTGAGCATCTTGTAGAGGTGGTGAACACCGGTGGTGGTCTCCTCGGAAACACCGTAGCAGTCCTTGAGCATCTCTGGGTACTTCTTGTGGACCAAGGCGGTCAAACTAGCAGTCCAAGTTAGTCTCACGTCCATATATCTTAGTGGATGAGGATAAGTAAACGTACTCTCCACCGTCATCCAGGATGAGGTTGAGGTTCTTGTTATCCTTGAAAGCAACCAACTGCTGCTCAAGGCACCACTCGTACTCCTCCTCGGTCTCTCCCTTCCAGGCGAAGACTGGGACACCTCCGGCAGCAATGGCAGCGGCGGCATGGTCCTGGGTGGAGAAGATGTTGCAAGAAGACCAGGTCACCTCAGCACCGAGGGCTGTGAGGGTCTCAATGAGGACAGCTGTCTGGATGGTCATGTGAAGGCATCCAGCAATACGGGCACCTAGAAATCGGCGCTCCGTTAGCTTCTGAGGACACAGGAGGAAAAGTTGACGAATATTCGTATTCTTACCTTTCAATGGCTGATCACCAGCATACTTGGCACGGGTCTGCATGAGACCTGGCATCTCGTTCTACAGATCTTATCAGCGCGAATTCTTCTAGATAACATGAAGCCATGCTCCACGGACGGTGACAGTGAAAATTTACCTCTGCAAGCTCAATCTCCTTTCTGCCGAATGCCGCGAGGGACAGGTCGGCGACCTTGAACTTAGATGCTGGTGCTCCGCTCATGATTGCGATGTGATGTGGTGAGAGGTGTGTTTTTGGGGTATCAAGAAGAGATAGAGAGAGGGAGAGAGAGGGAGATGTGTTATGAGGGGATGAAGATGAAGGAGGATGCTTCTTTGAAGGCGGGAAGGAAGTAAGGTAGACAGACAGGTACGACAATTGAAGGGATCCTCGGGTTTGCGCTAACGAAGCGATAAACCCCCACCAAGCCAGAAATTGACTTTATCGGAGTTGGTTCGCTCCTTGTGGTTGGCCCCCTGGACCAGATTGTGCCTGTGGCGGTGAAGGCAAAAGAGGAGGGGTAAATTTTCTAAAGGAGGACTTGGCCTTGCTTCGTACAGTACAGAGCTTTCATCAGCGAGATTATCTTTTTTTATATATATATATATATATATATTTTGGACCGGAGATGGGAATAATCTCTCGTGTGTATGTATATAGTTCGCCATCTATTTCTGGGCAAGAATTTGAGATCCGGAATTTGTACTGCTTCTTTTTTCTTCACAGCTATCGCCCCCTCATCTTGGTGGGGCTTAAACCCCCTCTCCGACCGTGCCTTCATGATTGGATAAGACATACCTATTCATAGATGTATAGAGGACGCGATTTTGACATGGCAACCCTTTGCAGAGAGGTTTACCATCATGTAGTTGTCCTGGAGCATCAAAATCAACGTGTATGTGAGGATCACCAGCTTATTTAGCTTGCTGGACATAAAGTTGAGGCTTTAATGGCGCATCAAATGGCTTGCTAATTGCACCATTTGCCAATGCAGCTGCAATTCTGCAATTGTCGAGCACAATTATGACGATATGGCAGCCTTCGTAATATGATTTCATTCGTCTTTTATGGCTGTAAAGAGCAGACACTATATACAGCTCGTTCTATGCCCTCAAACGCCATTTCCATGCAAATCCCACGAACGAGCAATTCATAAGTTCGCTTCCCACCCCGTAATCCCTCTTCATCACAAGCACTCTCCAAAATCGCTTAGGATGATTCTCCTGGGAGCAGGGTATCTTTAGAAAGGAACATCTTCGCACTGATGGTGGCTGTGAAGTTGTCCACGGTGCGGCCGTACTGCTCAACTTGGCGAGCCAAAAGCATCGATTCGAGGCGAGATGGCTCAGTTGGCAGCTTGAAAAGATTCTTCCAGTCATCTTCTGGCAACGGCGCCTGGCCAGCTGCGGCTCTTCCTGCGTTCTCGGCCTTCCTCTTCGCTTGCCAAGCAGTGACCTTGGTCTGCTCACGTGCTAATTGTCTCTGATAGTACCTAGAATAGGGGTTAGTGAAAGAAATGGCTTGCGATTTTAGTACTCCTTACTGGAAGTTGTTCAACTCTGTGTAGTGGCTCTCAACAGCATCCAGGAGCAGGTCGCAGGACTTCTCCAAGAATGGATCGATAGACATATCAAGGGACGCCTCGTACGATGGATACAATGGGGTCTCTGGGGCGCTGTTGTTCAAATCCGCCAGGCTGAGGGGGAAATCGAGCTCCGCGACTGGCTTGGATGGCAGCTGGTGCAAGAAAGACGTCATCAGGTGAGAGTTATGGACGATAAGTGGAAGCTCGACGAGGATATCCTTGTAAGACATCTTTGACTTTTGGAGGCTACATTGATAGTCAGCATTTTCAACCACCGTCACATCGGCCGCAATAACTCACTTCTCGGTTGTGAATTTTGCAACTCCGTCCGCATATGCTGCCATGAAGGCAGGGGAGAGTCTGAAAGCACGCAGACTCAGGGCTCCTTGTGCGCTCCTCGAGACGTCGTGTACCAAGCAGACGGTGCGTTCGTTGACCTCCTTCTGGTAGAAGTATTGGTTCTCAATGAGGTTTATGTTGATGAAGTTGCCCATGTTCGCGCTTGTGTACCATCCGACGTTGTTGGCGTCGACGTTCACCTCACGGAGGTACTTGATCATCTCATTCTGGTATACGACGTTGGATTTCGCGCGGGGTGCAGCGGCAGCAGCGTTCGAAGCAGACGTGTGGTCAGCCTGGTGCGAGTCGGAATGGACGATATCTGCGGTGGGAAATGGGAAGCAGTTGGTGACCTCGAGAGTGCTGCTCTTGTCCATGCCAACGATCGAGCCAGTCGCAGTAGTCGGGAAGGCAGCTGTGCAGTGCTTAACAATCTTCATCACGACCTGATCGTCTGTCAGCCATGAACTGGTCATCGATATCCCATTTTCCATACCAAAGCCTCCACCTGGACCGAGTTGATCGGAAGCTCCTTTGGGATAACGTCCGCCATGTTGTATATGTAAAATTTCCGGGAATATTATGAGGCTGAGATGGGTTCAATACAACGACGATAATGCCGGCGAGATGGTGTGAAGGTCAGGTGGTCGTCGCAAATCGAATCCTCGTCGGCCTGACGCTTTTTGGTGATCGCTTTCTGCTTTGTGGGCTGCGAAGCGCGAAGTCTTGGCACGAAAACCGCTAGTACATTTAGCTCCAGAATCCCGAATTTCCCAATTTCCGCCTCTTCTCATCCTCTCAACTTATCTTCATTCACATTGCAAAAATACTTGATTCCAACTATCTCGAATTGAGAGTTCAGAGTTAGAGTTCATCTCTTTCATCTCTCTGGACATCATTCACACACTGAATCGAGCAACTTATGACTGTCAGAATTAAATGTTATATTTTGGCAGGTAGAGGACAAAAGCAAGTCTAGCTCGACGCCCGCTATGCCCCCCTATGATGAACGCCTCCAAAGCAAAAGCAAGTCTATCGCATTGCAGCCATGGCGATTCCAAAACGCCCATCGATGATAAAAATGAGGTATATCACACAATTTCCTTTTTTGTCGCCCTCCAAACAAGTCTAGAGATGCCCAACCAACCCATCATCTGTCACCCCAATCCTCGATGATCCATTCTTTGACGCCATCCTTGATGACAAGGGCGAGACGATCGATTTTCCACTCAGTATAGCTGTGCCTTGCAGCACCTGCGGCGCGACGATGAGCTGGTCCGGTACCGCCTAGTCTTGCATCTTCTTTCGTTCTCCAAATGCAAGTTGCCAGATTTCTCCCATCAGCATCTGGGGAGCCAAACCAATACCTTCAAGAGAATCAGCAAATTAAGACAGTGTCACTAATGATGGTGAAGAATACTAACTTCAGAAATCCACCGCTCTGGACCGCTTCCACGTGTGCTGCCTTGTCAAGATCTCCGAGATGGCCGTAGTCGGTCGTTGGCGGAACCTGGGATCTGAAGACCACGATATAGAACGTTTGCTCCTTCCAAGAGTGGTTGGCTGCTTCCGCACGTTGACGAAGGTCTTCAATTACCTCCGTAAAATTGAAGATGTCCAGATATGGAGCACGAGCATAGTCCTCTCTCAAAGATCTCATTTTGACGAATGCATGGGCCAGCAGCTGTTCTTGGATGCTCACGGTCCTGAGATCCAAAAGATGAGGTGCGTCGGTATATGGCGAGATGACCAAGTGTGTTGGTGGAGTTGGCTCCGGCTTGGCAATTGGTGTTATTGTGATCTTGATGGAGTCTGAAGACTCGACCGAAGTATTAGAGAGAGCAGTCTTTCCCAAGACCGAAAGACCATTATCGTTCGCCATTATGCTCAAACTTGCAAAAGGAGTGTGGGTCGAGCACGTGACAAATGAGTGACTTCGATCTTACTGAGTCCTCAGTGGCCAAAGACAACTGGTTGTCGCTGGTGTCAAAGAAGTCAAGTTATGCTTCGTTGGGGCGAGGAACGAAGAGACAATGGACCATGAATCAGTTGAATGGAGTCACTGAGAATGAGAGCGAGAATAAGAATGAATGAATGGAGCGGACCTCAGGCTATACTTATCGTTTTAACCCGCAGAAAGCAGAATCCAGGAAAGATAGGAAGAGAGAGTCGGGAGGGCAGCATCGATAAATATATGAAAGAGATACGCGTAGCTTACAGCGGCAAACAAGTCGACATTCGCTCGACATCTCTAAGGCTAATGGCGCAAGACGGCCTGGTATCTATCTGATGGCGTAGTCTGGGAATTTGGGGCCTTGATGGCCCGCCGTCCCTAAAACTCTATCTTATCCGAGTCAGGACTGCAAGATCCGCCCGTTCTGTTGTGACCTGTTCGATGCAAGACAATTCCTCGGATTCCGAAACGTGAATGAAGAAATAACTGGCAGAGCTAGAGAGCACAAGCTTCTGCCACGTTTGAAGCTAATAAACAAGTGCTGATAACAAAGGGATTATTGTTGTCATCTTTTGTCATCTTCGCCGTATCTGGAGACGTGTCTGGAGACGAGGAATGAATGATAATGCACCTCGGATGATAGCAGACCTCGCGAAATCTTCGAACACGACAACCTCAACATCCACAATCTTTCAAGGCAATGAATGCAATGCCGCAAATCCGGAAGGAAACACCACATGGTGCCGGTGTCGGTATCAATCATCATAATGGCAATGTCGCTGTCTTCGATCTCCTTTGTGATATTCTATACATGACGTTTTTATGACTGCATCCAAATGACGCGACTGTCTCTTGTACTCTTACTGTACGCGGCCACAGTTTCAAAAAACATCTCGCACACCCAACATAGACATCCCTTCCCAACTCCCATTTGCATCGCCGGGATAAAATTGCGAAGTTCCATTCAAATCCACACCTGTATCTCTCCGGGTCGCAAAGTTTAGCATCCGTCAAGTCTCCCATGCCATCTCCAACCAACGCACAGTCCCATCCTGCTCCGGCTGATTCTCACCGCTCTCTCAGGTTGGGAACACCATGGCACGCTTCGGTCCTTTCATCTGCTCTACAGGGAAGAACAGCCGCCGTAGTCTCACTTCCTCTGTCCGGAATTCAGGATCCTGATAAGGTATACGTATTGTAAAATACATAGAGCATGCAGCCTCGGCGGAAGACCAAGTTGCGACTGCCGGACGGACTTGTGGTCGAGACTCGTTATCTAATTTGTCGATTGCACGACCTACACAACATTGCGCCTGCTGTGCGACACCGGCACCTTCAACATACTCTCTTCCCATGTGGCTTGACATGTGGGAATCAATCATGTTTCACAATCATCATCAGGCTACACTCTCTATCCAAACCTTGATAGCTTCCAGGAGCCGGATAGCGTCATGCGGCCTTGCCGACCACCCAGTCCCCCTGGCTCTCTGCAGAATAGGATCTGTCACAAAAACCTGCTCATGCAACTTTCCCATTCCGCCACTCCCCGAGCCATACACGGCCACTCTCGTAGACACCAAGGTAGAGGCCACTGCCCAGCGCCGTCCAGGCAGATCTCAGTGACCCTCCTCTGAACAGTCCCTTGACGCCGCTTTCGGACAGCACTTCGCGTGCCACCGCAAGACTGCCCTTTCTGCACGCGGCTTCCTTCGCGATCGAGCCCAAGCTCGATTTCTTCTGCTGACCGACATCGGGACTCTCTTCTGATGCTGAGAGCATCATGCGCGTCTTAACCACGTCGACAGGTGTTGTGATGAGCGCGGCGAAGGAGCCGGCGCTACCTGCACTGATCGCTGTAACTGTTGCTGTCTCTGTGAGAGTTCCTGTTGCTGTGCCCTTCTCCTGCCGGCGAGTGTGAGTAGACTTCTTCAGATGCTCGTATGCTGGAAACTGCATTGCTGTAAATGGCAGATTCCTCGCTGCCAACGCTGTGTATCCTCTCAAGAGCTGCGACGGCTTCTTGAAAGTCTCGAGAGTTTGATATGTCGGCGAGTCTTTGAAGCTCCGATGCATGCCCTTGGTCGAACCGGCTGGGCGCTGTATCATTTGTGCATTTTGCTTGATGACTTCCGCTGGTGTGAGAACCAAACATGCTGCGAGCTCTGCTATAGATGATGCTGCACTGTTGATAATTGGCTCTGGTACTAAGGAATTTTGTGATCTGCCCAGAGTCGGGCTGACTTTCATGAGCCCGCTCTTGAGAGCTTCGTATGTGGTGAAGAACACGCCAGCTACCATTTATTAGCGCCCATTCAACCATTAGAAATCGAGCAGCCTACAAGAGGGTATGGTGACCAATATAACACTCCCCACACCCTGATACAGTCCTGTGAAGAAGACGGCCTTGTTAACTGCATTCTTGGCAGGGTCATAGTAGAGCCTCTTGTAATCACGACTCTGGAATCGGGTCTTGAGTGTATCGAGGGGATAGATGAGGAGACCGACTGAGAAAGCAGCAATCCCTCCAGCCTGCGATTATCAGTCGAAGGAGCTGACGTTGGAATAAGAGACGCCGAAGAAGCAAGTATGCAAGCGCCGTGGGGGTTAAGGAAGTGGGGGGTTTATTGCTATGACACGCGACAACGCGAGGTTGGACAGAAAAGCGCTGGGCGTAAAGGACGCAGTTTTGAGGCTCGAAAAATTGAATGTGATGTCTTTAATTTCTTCAGCATATAGCAATAGAGACAAGGTAGACTCGGGACCGAGGCGTTGTCGTTAGATTATCAAATCTTCTTCTTCTCTATCCATCATCGACAGCCTCTCAGAAACAGGAACTCCATCCTAAGAGCTGTTGGGTTTGAGCGTGGAAGTACTGCAAAGATCAACTATGTGAAATGAAAAACTTACTAGTAGAACCTCCGTGTTTGTGTTACCAGACATCTATTTTATATTATGGAATGCTTCAAAAGGGAAGAAGTTCCACCACCACAGATAGAGCACCACTTTCAAGATCCCAGATCGCCATCGTCATCACCCGCGTCTTATCGATCAAATCGCGCTTAGATACGGAGCTGGCTCCGTCCCAAACTTTCTCGTCATCCTGGACCCCCAAAATCCCCAAGAGTCTCTGTAGATCCCCTAAACACCGCAGCGCACTGAAAAATCACACATTCTGCACCAACCGACACCCTGGCGAATCTTCTCTGGTCAAAGACCGCTCCCGCTGCCGCGCCGACAGACCACGAGCGGAAGAAGGAGGACGAGAGTATGACCGCGGTCCCGGCGCAGCCAGCGCTCACGCCACAGTTCTGCTTCTCGACCGTTGCACTACGAGGTACGTAGGTCCGGGGGAGGGGGGGTCTTTAAACCTCGTTCCCTTTGAAGAATCCCAGAAGTCCAACCTAGAGAGCTCGAAATTGACGCCCCCCCGCAGACTTCCTCCGCATCTCGCGCAGCTCGGTCGACGACTCCATAACGCAGAACCTCAATGTCCTCGTAACCCCCGCCGCGAGGGGCTTCGAGCCCTCCTCCACCGCGTCGCGCACATACAGCGGGCAGCGGCGGATCGACGCTGGCGCGTGCCAGAGCTTCAAGTCGCGCGTCCTGTTCCCCGGCTGGAAGGCGCGCACGGATGTGCTGCAGTACTGCGCGCGCGTGGCCATGAGTCCTGATCCCGACGACCCGGAGGCGGGGGCGCGCCAGCTGGAGAGTGAGCGCGATAAAGCGAAGGTCGTGGATGATAGGTTGGATCCGTATAGTAGCCGCTTCTTTCCGAGGGAGAGTAGGGTGGAAGAGCTGGCGAGGGTGGTGAGGATGGAGCAGGGGGTGGAGAGGATTGTGAGGGCGAGGACGTGGGCGGTGGTGATGGAGAGGTGTGCGGATGAGAGTGGACGCGCGGAGACGTGGGACGGGGCGTTGAGGGAGTGGGAGGCTGGGCGGAAGGCGAGGGAGATAGTAAAAACGGATTAGATGTAGGATATAAAGATGTATGAATAGTTTAAATAAGCATATTACCACTTTAACGAAGACGCAATTACGACACGATATAATATATTTCCAACGAAGAGATAATCGCTTGAAACAAGGTCATAACATTAAGCATAACTATGATTAAATGGCACTTCACAATTTGTGTTCTAGAGTAAAATCCATTATCAATAAACTACCAACCAACGTCTCCACCCTCATCTACCTACGGCTTTTGTACCATGCAGAACACAACTATGGAGGATGGCAGAGCCACAACTGGCAGACTGAGAGAGAAGACCAAAAAGCAGACGCAAAGAAAGGGCTCCACCAACGACGAAGCCCCGGAGACAGAGCCATGCAGGGAAACATGAGCGGGAAAGTCAACAAAAAGCTTCGTCATTGTACAGAATATCCACCCCTTGCGCCTCTCATGGAGATTCGAAACCGCTGAAGTGACAGGAGACCGGGACCGGGGATGAGTAAAAAGAGTTTGTCGTAGATAGCGTTGTCGGCTGAGCTGAGATAAACGATCGAGGCGTGGGAAGAGATGATGTGGTGTACAAATCTTAGTTGTGGCCAGCCTTGCGGAGAGAGTTGCTGAGCCACTCGAGACCCTCGTAAAGTCCATCACCTGATGTAGCGCAAGTAGATTGGATATACTGTGTCATGAAAGTCAGTTCTCTTCTCACATGCCATTTTTGTTGGTGCCTGAAATTGACTTACCCAGGCGCGTTGTCTCAAGCTGTGCAGACCAAGCTTATCCGTAATCTCAGCAGCGTTCATGGCATTCTAAACACTGTGTCAGCAGTTATCGAGGAGGCTATCTGTCAAGGCCACTCACTGGCAAATCCTGCTTGTTGGCGAAAACCAGGAGGAGAGCATCCCTGAGCTCGTCCTCGTTCAACATGCGCTGCAGCTCCTCTCTGGCCTCGACTACACGATCGCGATCATTGGAGTCAACGACGAAAATGATGCCTTGGGTGTTTTGGAAGTAATGTCTCCACAAAGGCCTGATCTTGTCCTGTCCTCCAACATCCCACACGGTGAATTGGATGTTCTTGTACTCCACGGTCTCGACGTTGAATCCTGAATAGAAATATGTTAGTCTGCCGTTCGAGGGTGAGGGTCCATGGATTGCCTGGGAGTTTGTCGTTATGGCTGCATACCGATAGTTGGGATAGTGGTAACGATTTCACCGAGCTTCAGCTTGTACAGAATAGTTGTCTTTCCGGCAGCGTCCAAACCAACCATCAAGATTCTCATCTCCTTCTTTCCCCATAGCTTATCGAACAACTTGGAGAACGTAAGACCCATATTGACGGTATGGGCGAGTGGGTTATGCTGTAAAGAGTCGCTCGTGCTTAGATTATCTATTGACCGTCATTCCAATTAGCGAGCAGTCCAGGCACCACGACAATGGAAAGTTGATGCTGAAAGAGCCGACACTGATGATGAGCGTGAGAGAGGACAAAGACTGGCAAGCTTCCTAGACCTCGACCAGGATGGACGATGGGAGCCAGGAGATGAACGAATCTCGATCTGGAGGGGGGTTGCGATGCGCTCCAGGTGACGTTGAGACAACCCTGGGAGCTGGCTGGCACAGCTGGGAGAGACTCGAGGGGGTGGGGGAAGAGAGAGCGCTGGAAGAGTACCAACTTACAACACAGTTGGGTTGATGACGGCGAGGTCGTGGGAAGTGGTAGAAAGAAAGAAGTTGGGGATGGATGGGAGGAGTAGTTAGCGAGTAGATGATAAGGTGGAGGAGGCGAGCGAGAGTGCGAGAGAGCGAGAGTGCGAGAGAGCGAGAGTGGACAGGTCGTCTTCGTGGGATTTCTCACGGGCTGTGGACACGCTAAGCCCAATTTAGCGGGCGCGAAGTCTAAAGGTGCCCCTAGATCACAGCTGTCAATATGGTCGTTGACTTGGGACTTGCGACTTGGGACTTAGGAGAGGAGACGCCCAAGACCAGGAACAGGAACGCTCAGATCCTTGATGCTCGATGCTCCATTAGCAGGCTCAGGGACAACAACGACGACAACAAATAACAACAACAACAACAATAACAACATATAATCCACAATCCACAATCCACATCCACGATCCCGAACTTATTGTCGACACAACATGCGTCTCTCTTCAGCCTGCCTGCTGGCTGTAAGCAGCTTGATCACTGCGGCCACCGCACATAACATCCAGCTCGCTGCACACAGCCGTGAATGCTTCCATGAACAGCTTCACAAGGATGACAAAATGACTGTGACATTCCAAGTCGGCGACAGAGAATTCCAGCATGCCGGCAATCTCGATATCGATTTCTGGGTGAGCCGTTTGCACACGACCTGACCTCACTAAAGAGCTCTTTTTAACACATATGCCAGATCAACAACCCAGTCGGAGGGCTCGAGGCCAATGAGAAAAGTGTGTCCACAGGAGACTACTCATTCACAGCCCAGCACGATGGCAAATACGTTTACTGCTTCAGCAATGAGAATTGGTCGGCAAATACCAAGGAGGTCTCATTCAATGTTCACGGAATCGTCTATGTGCCAGAGTCTGCAGTTCCCGCCGATCCTCTGGAACAAGAAGGTAAACGAAGCTCACGGGCACAAAGCTGGATATGATCACTATGGCTGGCTGCTGATACTTGAGTTCCAGTTCGCGCACTCTCAGAGCTCCTCGCCCAGGTCAAAGACGAGCAATCCTACATCGTCCTCCGCGAGCGCGTCCACCGCAACACAGCTGAGTCCACCAACGGGCGCGTGAAGTGGTGGAGCATATTCCAGATGGGCGTCCTGGTGGGCGAGGGCATCTTCCAAGTCTGGTGGCTGAAGCGCTTCTTCGAGGTAGGCAAAAGCAGCAAGGAACGTTTCGGTGTCCTGACCAGGTAACTGATCCGCTCTGCACAGGTCAAGCGTGTGGTTTGAAAAGTTTTGTCTGTTACCTATACCTTTTGTGTTGGTCTCTCCTGGCTTGGTCATTGAAGGCGTTGCCTCTGCATAGCGGAGTGAGGATCCGTGGGAAAGGAATCACGAACCCCTCGAGAGAGATTTCGAAAATGGACTTATGTAATACTATACGAATATCAATGTCACCTACGCCTTTGTGCTTTCGCAGCTGGCATGCTGTCAAAATCGGTTGTAATTTTGGTTCCTGCCCCAGGGCAACCTTTGGTGGCCTACCTAAGGTGGAATCTGCCTATTCAAATCGCAGTCCACGCTACCTACCTCTGGAAGCCTACCACGTAACTGGAAAGCCATCCGAGGCTACGAAGACACGGTTGCACTCCTTCTCATGAAGACAGTTAACGACTATGTCGATATCTTCGGCGTCAGTCATCAACATAGATTTTTGACACCTTGAGAATTCCAGGCAGCTCCAATGCTCCATCAAACTAGGCTGGCAGTCAAGACGAACAATCTCTCTATATAACTCTCGAAAGCGAAGCCACGCTTTGCAATGTTGAAATCATATCGTACCCAATCCCTCCCCACATGCGTCTCCCGCTCACAGATCCTTCAACTCAATCCCCTCTTCCTGCCTCCCCTTCCCCTTCCATCTCTTCGCGGCAATAGTGTTCCCAAAAGGCCACCCGCTCGTCCTCTTATCCGCCCCGGTCCTCTTACTAATATGCCCCGGATCGCTTCCAAACATGACGCACCACAGTCCCATCGCCGCCAAGCTGCCCGACATGACCGATGCTACTAGATATGAGAACTGCGAGGTGGAAGGAAGGGAGTAGCGCGTGTAGGTGTAGAAACTGGTGGCGCTGTGGTAGAGGATTGTGAGGAGGAGGGTGGGCGTTGTGTATGGACTGGCTGGGACATCTGAGCGTTCGGCTGGGAGAAGGTTAGTACTAGGTAGGAACGTTCGTGGTAGGTACAGGATGACGGGATCGATCGGGCGGAGGACTCAGGACACGGGGAGCACAGATGGGATAAACATACGTGCCAAACTTGAAACGCCTAAGGGGAAGGCACCGGTGAGGAAAAGGAAGAGGATGGCGAAGGGGATTAGGGTGAGACCGAGGGAGCGGGCGAAGTAGGTCTCGAGCGGGCTGGGTTGGTGGATGTCGGAGGAGAGGATAGCGACGATCAAGCGGGGAGAGACAATGAGGGGGACGGCTTGGAGGATGAGCCAGCCAGCGGTGGCATAGCAGAATGCGTAGAAGGACTGGAATTATCAGAAATCAGAATGAAGCCTTCAAATTGCAGAGGATGGTAGCCAGCTTACATCCATGCTCGAAATATTCTACCTCCTACCTCCTTCAGTTATTGCAAATGAAAGAGCTCGCCGTAGCAACCAAGTCCTCAGATCGTGAGATCCGAATCCAAGAAGCTCAAGATATAATGTGCAATCGTAAAGAATACACAGCTCAGAAGATATCGCTCGATGCGGCACCGACTTGAGTTCCACCTCATGGGGCTGGAGAGCCTTGCGTCATTGGAAGGCCAAAGCCGCCGCCGCCCGCCACAGCCTGCCCCTGTCATGGCGGGGTGGATTAACGCCACACGCCACACATCGCCTTTCTCCGACTCCGGATCGAATTGTCTTATTGCAATTACGATAATTATTAATCGCGGGGTCCAGAATTTGTGGACTCCCTCGCATTTACAGATAACAAACTCCCCCACAAACTCCCCCATGAGCTCTATATCTCTTCATCCTTCCCGGTGAAGAACATATCCAACTACACATCTACAATACTTCCAAACATTCTCCCGCACGAAATCCAAACTCTGGCAACACTCGCGGGCGCGATCTGACGCCCCAGCGCTCTCAGCGCACCTCCCCACAACCCCCCCTCACAATGTCCGCCATCCTCTCCGCCGACGACCTCAACGACTTCATCTCCCCCGGCGTCGCCTGCATCAAGCCCATCGAGACGTTGCCCGCCGCGCCACCCCCCGAAAACCCCTACGAGCTCAAATTCTCCACCGAGACGCCCTTCCCCACCGACCTGCCCCCGGCGCAGATCAGCCTGACCGACTGTCTCGCGTGCTCCGGCTGCGTCACGAGCGCCGAGGCCGTGCTGGTGAGCCTGCAGAGCCACAGCGAGGTGCTGGGCGCGCTGGACGAGGGGCCGGCGCTGCGATTGCGCGATGGTGGGGCGGAGGGACGGGGCCAGGGGAGGATATACGTCGCGTCGGTGTCGCCGCAGAGTCGGGCGAGCATCGCGGCTGCGTTCGGCGTGGCCGAGCGCACGGCTGGGTATATGATTGAGCAGCTGCTCGCGGGTCCTCAGGGCCTGCGGTCGGCGGGGAAACATGGGAATGGATTTCAATGGGTGGTAGACACGAATATGGCGCGGGAGGCCTGCCTAGTACTAGGCGCGGAGGAGGTGATGAGTGCGCTAGAAGGGGGGAATCAGGACCCACGGAAGCCGATATTAACGTCCAGCTGTCCTGGCTGGATCTGTTACGCCGAGAAAACGCATCCGCACATCCTGCCGCATTTGTCGCGCTTGAAATCGCCACAGGCGCTGATTGGCACGCTGCTTAAAACTACACTGAGCAAGAAGTTGGGCATATCGCCGGATCGGATCTGGCATGTAGCGGTGATGCCTTGCTTCGACAAGAAGCTCGAGGCTAGTCGCGAGGAGCTCACAGATGTGCACTGGGACGGCGAGGGGTCAGCACAGAAGAAGAAGGGGGTGAGGGATGTGGATTGTGTGATTACGAGCAAGGAGCTACTCATGCTTGCTGAGTCTAGAGGTATCGATTTCGCCGCGCTGCCTCGCGGACCTGTTGTTCCCGCACCCTCAGCATTTCCAGACTCAGTCTTGAATGCCTTCCTCTTCCCACCATCAGCGTCGGCACATAGCAATGGCGATAGAGCAGCAGGCACCTCGGGCGGGAATCTCTACTATATCCTCCAATCCTTCGCCTCCCACCACCCAGGAAGCACTATCCAAACTACGCGCGGCCGCAATGCCGATGTCGTCGAATACAGCGTCGTCTCGTCGTCAGGCGAATCACTCTTCAAGAGCGCACGATACTACGGGTTCCGGAATATCCAGAATCTCGTCCGGAAACTTAAGCCGGCTCGGCCGTCAAGGATGCCTGGTGCGCGTCCAGTTGGCGCAGTGAGGAAACCTGCGGGGAAAGCTGGAGGTTCGGAATATGCATATGTCGAGGTCATGGCGTGTCCTGGCGGCTGCACAAATGGTGGTGGCCAGATCAGGGTCGATGATCCGATTGTTGCGCAGCGGTTGGGCCACGAAGCTCAGCCTGGGCCACAGGGGCAGAAGGAATGGCTTGCTATGGTGGATGAAGCATATTTCTCCGGTTCTGAGACTGATACCTCCAAGTCCAATGGAGTAACTGGTGGTGGAAGCAATGGCCAGATCACAGTAGATGACCAACCCGACACGGTTTACGGGATTTCTCCTTCTCGAATTAAAGATACCCTCGCCCATTGGGCGGAAATAACACAACTTCCGTTGGATCAGCTCGCATACACATCCTACCGCGCCGTCATCAGCGATGTTGGGAAGTCCAAAGTCAGCGAGACGGAGCGGGTCGCTACGCTCGCCGGAAAGATCGGCGGGGGCTGGTGATCGTATGCAGCTTGTGGCTGTGGCGCGTAGCTCATAGCTCGGTAGATAAATCTAGAGCATAATGCATCTAATCAAATCAACCAGCTTTGCCTCCTCTATTAGTGAATCCAAAACCCCCTCGGCCAGTAGCATCTGGCCCCTTTGGTGCACGTAGAACCTGTCCATCGTGTACGGAATTCGGCGTTGAGCGGCCGGACGACATGCTTTCATTGGTGCGTCTTGCAATTGTGATGCTCCCAGGCTTGGCGGTATTCGGATCGAACAATTCCCTCTGCCCACCTCCACTATCCGGTCGTCTAATATCCTGCCCTTGCTGCTGCTGCTGTTGCTGTTGTCCCCGTGCCGCACCACCTCTCCCCCTTGCTCTGCCTCTCCCGCCGCTCGCCTGACCTGGCGGGGTAAGATGCCCCGGAGACGAACTGCCACTCTTCGGCTCAGTGCCAAAAAGCCTTGCTCGCGCCTCATCATACTTGCGTTGCTTCTCCTCCCTCTCCCTCTGCGTCTTGGCACGCATCTCCTCGATAGACAGTTTGGTCTTCGCCGCATCCTCCTCCTCCTCTCCGTCTTGCAGATCCGCTGTGGCAGGCTTCCGTGAGAGGACTTTGAGCGCGGGTTTGAACTCTGTTTTTAGAGGGACGGTGTCTTTGGCGGCGAGGAAGTGGAAAGGCTCGGGCGCTTCCCTGTATCTCGGTTAGTACGAATTTCCTCTGCGTGCAAACGCATCGGAGAGTGAAGGGACTGATTGGAAGGGTTGAAATGGGAATGGCCGGGAAGGAGTGCATACGCCGACTGCCACATTTTCTTATTCTCCTCTTTGTGTCTGGCCAAGATCTCCGCCTTGCTGAGCTTGTGTTCCTCCTGCGGCTGGGAGAGCTTGACCCCTCCTTCCTCCTCAGCGTCTGCTTGGGCTTCCCAGTCGTCGTCCCAGGCGTCGGGGACGGCTGCTGCCTTGTTGGCCATGTTGCTTGCTTGTTATGCGAATGTCAAAAAGGATTGCTGCAGGAGTAGGTGCGTATATTAAAAGTAAACAAAAAAGTAAAAGTAAGGGTTTGGGGGGAATTAAAACCGTTGAAGGGGAGAAAGTCCAGGGAGATCTTTAATGGTTGCAGTTCGCTTTGCCCAAAGTTAAAGTGTGGGGTTTAGCGCATTGGTTCCGTCCCGGGGCCGCTGTGCCCGCTCGCTCGCTCGCTGAGTTCAGGCCAGCGTCCAGGTCAACTGTTTGTATCCGTAGAACCTATGTAGGTATCTACTCTCATTCTCCCACAGCTTTAAGTCGCAGCAAGGGCAAGATGGCAGGTAGGTCCCTGACGATTCTCACACTCATCCTCACCTTCCCCTTTCCTCCTAAATTCAATAACATTTCTCACAATGGCCTCACTAACCACCTCCAGACACCACCACCTCTCCACCCCCGACCTCCTCCCCTCCTCCCTCCGACCCTCTCACCCACGGCGACACCCACATGGTCGACACCCCCGCCGACACACCCGAGCGCCTGCCATCCAATTCCCAGTCGCATCCCGTCAACCCTCTATTCGGCAATCATCCCCACAGCGGCAGCAATCTGAACGGGTTTGCCGGGCCAGGCGGCAGGAAGGGCGCGAAGGAGGGGAAGGGCGAGCAGAAGGGAAAGGAGGAGGAGTAGTTTGGCGCGCCGGGCAGCTGTTGGCAGAATAGAAAGTGGCAGGAGGAGTGTGCGAGGTTGGAGGGGATGTTGGTGGGGCAGGCGTGGAGCATGAGTATGTTCTTTTCCTTTTCCTTTTCCTTTTCGGCTTTGGGGTGGGATTGGGGCGGAAGATGCTGATGGAGAATAGGCCAGTATCCGGATCCCTTGGAGAGGAGATCGTGAACCAAGGAAGGACGAAGGACGAAATAGGCGAAGACGAGAGGATGAGATTATGAGACATGATGAGATGGGCGTTTTCAGAGGAGTTTAGGAAACGCATAGCGATGGTGTTTGCATTTACATTACATGGAGCCATTTGCATACTCACCATAGCCAGAGACTCAGAGCAGCAGAGCAATGGATATGGGATCATCTCTGTGTAGCATCTCTGTAGAACAGCCATCTTTTGCCATCTATCTAAGTACGACTCGTAAAGTCTTTACCATCATATATCATAGACCAGGTCCTTTATAGATGGAAGTTCGCATATTCGTCATGAAATCATAACCCTTTTCTTCCTTTATTCCTCTTTTCTCTCATATCTCCGTCATTTATTTCTCCTCGCGCATCTTAACCTAATGGCGAATGTGGGAACTCCACCTACATATCCTTCTGCTCCCAAACGGGACTCTTCAGCTTCCCCGTCTCCACTGCCATCCTCACATTCTCAACCGCCCACTGCTCCATCTTCGTCTGTGTCTCCACTGTCCACGTCCCCATATGCGGCAGCAGCATGGCGCGGTCACACGCCAGCAACCCAGGATGGATCTTGGGCTCCTCCTCAAACACGTCTAGGCCCGCCGACCACACCTTCCCCGAGTTGAGCGCCTCGACCAGAGCAGCCTCGTCGATGACGGCGCCGCGAGCGGTGTTGACTATTACCACGCCGTCCTTCATGACGTTGAACTGTGGCGTGGAGATAATATGCCGCGTGTTGTTCTGCCACTATTAGCCTTCATTCCCTCTCACTTTTCCGCGGACAACAAACATTCAACGGCAGATTAAGAGACACCACATCGCTCGTGGCCAACAACTCCTCAAACCCACAATACCTTGCTCCCCCCGCCTCCTCCTCCGTCAGCCTTGTGCGATTATGATACTGCACGCTCATCCCAAACACCTCCGCCTTCTTCTTCAGGTTCCGCCCGATGCCGCCCATGCCCAGGATCCCCAGTACCTTGCCCTGCGGATCGTGGCCCAGCGGCGGATTGACGTCGCCTTTCCACTTGCCGGCACGCACGGCGAACATGGAGCTGTTGAAGCCGCGCAAAGCGCCCAGGATCAGGAACATGTTGTTGTCGGCGGTCGCGTCGTCGACGGCCGTGGGCGTGTTGGAGACGCGCACGTTGTGTGAGGTGCACGCGTGGACGTCGATCTGGTCGTAGCCGGCGCCTGGGGAGTTGTCAGTTATCAGTTACTTGCTCCCGCTTCTGCATCCATCCGCATCGCCATGTTGAGGTTTGACGAGGGCTTCGTTTGGATTGGCGCAGCGAAAGAAGGGGGGGGGGACGGGGCAGGGCGGAGGTTTTACCATTATGGCTGATGAACTTCAAGCTCTTGGGCAGCGCGTCGAGCAGCTCGGAATCTACCAGTCCGGTTGTGCGGACGGAATTGAAGGTGCGGT